>Ga0208135_100195_pt1 | contig 47465 bp, 42 predicted proteins | sample AntDeeMetag02WF5_FD_184757 | JGI IMG/M metagenome (GOLD analysis project Ga0208135, IMG submission 184757) | Saline lake microbial communities from Deep Lake, Antarctica - Antarctic Deep Lake Metagenome 02WF5 (SPAdes) (version 2) | ecosystem: Environmental > Aquatic > Non-marine Saline and...
GGGGCACGTGCCGATGGCAGTCGTGCAGAAGCGCTACGGCCCAGGCGTTCGCAGTGATGTTGTGGGCGAGGTCATGCGCGAGCGCTACGTTCGCGCGATTACCGATGAATCGCTGAATCCGGCGGGTTATCCGTCGATTGACGCGACAGTCAACGAAGCCGGCAAGGATCTCGAGTTCGTTGCCACCATGGAGATTTACCCCGAGGTGGAACTGGCTTCCATTGAAGGCACAAACGTTGAGCGCCCGGTCGTTGATGTGACTGACGCGGACGTTGAAGAAATGATCGAGACGTTGCGCAAGCAAAATGCCGACTGGCAGGAAGTCGAGCGTGCCGCGAACGAAGGCGATCAGGTAAAGATCGACTTCCAGGGCTACATCGATGATGAGCCGTTTGAAGGTGGTAGCGCGGAAGGGCACGAGTTGGTGCTGGGATCTGACAGCTTCATTCCCGGTTTTGAAGGCCAGCTTGAAGGTGCTAAAGCCGGCGAAGAAAAAACCATCAACATTACCTTTCCCGACGATTACCAAGCCGAACAATTGGCGGGTAAAGAAGCCACCTTCAAGGTCAAGGTGCATCAAGTCAGCGCACAGGTGCTGCCCGAGATTGACGCGGCCTTTATCGAGCGCTTTGGCGTTGAAGGCGGAAACGAAACCGAGTTTCGCGCTGAAGTGAAGAAGAACATGACGCGCGAGGCCTCCCAGGCCGTGGATAACCGTGTCAAGCAGCAGGTGCTCGACGCGCTCAAGGCGGCTAACGATATTCCGGTGCCGAGCGCTTTGGTGCAGCAGGAAACCGACGGCATGAAGCGTCAGGCCGCGCAGCAGTTTGGTCTGGGTGAAGACTTTGATGTCAGCCAGCTGCCCAACGAGCTGTTTGAAGAGCAGGCCAAAGGTCGCGTTCAGGTCGGTCTGCTACTGGCTGAAGTTATCAAGCAAAACGAGCTTGAGGCTACGGACGATGAGATCAAGGCCAAGGTGGGAGAGCTCGCCGGGCAGTATCAGGAGCCCCAAGAGGTGGTTGACCACTACATGGGCAACGATCAGCTGAAAACCCAGGTGAAATCTGCCATTCTGGAAGAAAAAGCGGTCGCCCAGTTGCTTGAGCAAGCCCAAGTAACCGAGGTCGAGATGACCTATCAGCAGGCGCTCGCTGCAGCACAGCAGCAAGCTGAGCAAGGTGAGGAAGAAAGCGAGGACGAACAGGCCAGCGCCTGATTTCGTGTTGACAACACGCGGCGCGTCGCCTAAGCGGCGCGCCTTTCCCTGACCGGACGCAAGGAATCACCCGAATGAGTGAGTTGGATATTCAAAACGCCGGCGGTTTAGTGCCCATGGTGGTGGAACAAAGCGCCAAAGGGGAAAGATCCTACGATATTTATTCGCGGCTTTTGAAAGAGCGCGTGATTTTTCTGGTAGGGCCGGTAGAGGATTATACGGCTAACCTGGTCGTGGCGCAGCTGTTGTTCCTGGAGTCGGAAAACCCGGATAAAGACATTCATCTTTATATCAACTCGCCGGGCGGCTCGGTTACCGCAGGCATGTCGATTTACGATACCATGCAGTTTATCAAGCCTGACATATCGACGGTATGCATCGGGCAGGCGGCAAGCATGGGCGCGCTACTGTTGACCGGCGGCGCAGCAGACAAGCGCTTTTGCCTGCCGAACTCGCGGATGATGATCCACCAGCCGCTGGGCGGTTACCAGGGGCAGGCGTCGGATATCGAAATCCATACCCGCGAAATTCTGGGTATTCGTGAACGGCTGAATCATATCCTCGCGCATCATACCGGCCAGGATATCGAGGCGGTGACACGCGATACCGACCGCGACAATTTTATGAGTGCCGAGCAGGCTAAAGAGTATGGCCTGATCGACGCAGTGCTGGATAAGCGGCCTACATCCTGATAGCGTGATAGGCTTCCGCTTTTTCAACAAGATTTTTTGGCGGCTTTTGCCGCCGCAGTGACAGAGGTACGCGAATGGCCGACGGCAAAGGCAAGGACGAAGAAGGTAAACTGCTTTACTGCTCGTTTTGTGGCAAAAACCAGAACGAAGTACGTAAGCTAATTGCTGGTCCGTCCGTGTATATCTGCGATGAGTGTGTCGATCTGTGTAATGACATCATTCGCGAGGAAGTTCTCGAAGCCGATGCCGAGAGCGATGAAGAGCGTCTGCCTACACCTCGCGAGATTCGTTATACCCTTGATGATTATGTCATCGGGCAGGATCGCGCCAAAATGGTGCTGTCAGTTGCGGTGTATAACCACTATAAGCGGCTGAAGTCCGGCGTGGCTGAAAGCGACGTTGAGCTGGGCAAGTCGAATATCTTGCTGATTGGCCCAACGGGTAGCGGTAAAACGCTGCTGGCTGAAACCATGGCGCGACTGTTGAACGTACCCTTTACCATCGCGGATGCAACCACGCTGACGGAAGCCGGCTACGTGGGCGAAGACGTCGAAAACATCATCCAGCAGCTGCTGCAAAAGTGCGATTATGACATCGACAAAGCAGAGCGCGGGATTGTTTATATCGACGAAATCGACAAAATTTCACGCAAGTCCGATAACCCCTCGATTACTCGTGACGTGTCCGGTGAAGGGGTGCAGCAGGCGCTACTCAAGCTGATTGAAGGTACCACGGCATCGGTGCCGCCGCAGGGTGGGCGCAAGCATCCTCAGCAGGAGTTTGTGCAGGTCAATACCGCCAATATCCTGTTTATTGTGGGTGGTGCGTTCGCCGGTCTTGACAAGGTCATTAGCGACCGCGCAGACAAAGGCGGAATCGGCTTTAACGCCAGCGTCAAGAGCAAGGATACTGAGCGTGGCGTGGGTGAGATACTGGCTGACGTAGAGCCCGAAGATTTGGTCAAGTTTGGCCTTATCCCTGAGTTCGTCGGTCGTCTACCGGTCATTGCCACGTTGACCGAGCTGACCGAAGATGCGCTGATTGAGATTTTGACCGAGCCCAAGAACTCGCTGGTCAAGCAGTACGTCAAGCTGTTTGAAATGGAAGACGTCACGCTTGAGTTTCGCGAGGATGCCCTGCGCGCCGTTGCCTCCAAGGCCATGGCGCGTAAAACCGGGGCTCGCGGGCTACGCTCGATCCTTGAATCCGTACTGCTGGATACCATGTACGAGATTCCTTCGCTTGAAGGCGTCAGCAAAGTAGTGATCGATGCCTCGGTTATCGCCAAGGAGAGTGAGCCGCTGCTCATCTACGCGCAGCAAGAGCAGGCGCGTATTGACGGCACCGACGGCTAGTGCTTGCGGTTGCACCGGCCTGGCTGATACCGCTTGCGCCATTGAAAGGGGTCGCCTTGGCGGCCCCTTTTTCTTAGGTGCTACATCGCTTGCCATAAGCGCTTTCGCCGGTGCGTGCTTTGTTCAAGTATTCGCTTAAGTATCTCTTAAGTTCCCGTCTTAAGAACTCACCCGATTTGTTGAGGAACGTCTGCGATGCAGCAGAACGCCGAAAAGACACAGTGTTTTCCTTTATTACCGCTGCGAGATGTTGTTGTCTACCCGCAGATGGTTATTCCACTTTTTGTCGGACGCGAAAAGTCCATCCAGGCGCTGGAAGCAGCCATGGAAGCCGACAAACGCGTACTTCTTGTTGCCCAGCGCGAAGCCACCCAAGATGAGCCCGATAACGCTGATCTTTACGCCATGGGCACCGTGGCCGATATCATGCAGCTGCTCAAGCTACCGGACGGCACGGTCAAAGTGCTCATTGAAGGCAGCTTCCGTGCCGACGTTACGTTGACTGACGAGCACGAAGACGGCTATACCCAGGCCAACGTCACGCCGCGTGAAAGCGAGCCGCTGACCGACCGTGAGCGCGAAGCGCTGGTGCGCGTACTGCTTAACCAGTTTGAGCAGTACGTCAAACTGTCGAAGAAAGTGCCCAATGAAGTGCTTAATTCGCTGTCGGGCATTGAAGATCCGAGCCGCTTGGTAGACACCATCTGCGCACACCTGTCGCTCAAGATCGGAGACAAGCAGGAACTGCTGGAAATGGATCGCGTGCGCGATCGCATTGAGCACCTGATGGCGCTGATCGAGTCGGAAATTGACTTGTTGCAGGTAGAGAAGCGTATCCGCTCGCGGGTCAAAGAGCAGATGGAAAAGACCCAGCGTGAGTACTATCTGAATGAGCAGATGAAAGCGATTCAGAAGGAAATGGGCGAGCTTGACGATGTGCCCAACGAGGCTGAAAAGTACGAGCAGGCCATCGCGTCTGCCGGTATGCCCAAGGAGGCGGCGGAAAAGGCCACCCAAGAGCTCAATAAGCTCAAGATGATGTCGGCCAACTCTGCTGAAGCCACCGTGGTGCGCTCGTACCTCGACTGGCTAGTAGCCGTGCCGTGGAAAAAACGCACGCGGGTCAAGCATGATCTGATCAGGGCGCAGGAAGTGCTCGATGAAGATCACTACGGCCTTGATGAGGTCAAATCGCGCATTCTCGAATATCTGGCCGTGCAAAAGCGCGTGCGCAAACTGAAAGGGCCGGTGCTTTGTCTGGTTGGCCCGCCAGGGGTGGGTAAGACGTCTTTGGGGCAGTCCATCGCCCGGGCAACCAACCGTAAGTATGTGCGCCTGGCGCTGGGCGGCGTGCGCGACGAGTCGGAAATTCGTGGCCATCGTCGTACCTACATCGGCTCGCTGCCGGGTAAACTAATGCAGCGCATGACCCGTGCCGGCGTCAAGAATCCGCTGTTTCTGCTGGATGAAGTCGACAAGTTAGGCATGGATCATCGCGGTGATCCTTCCTCGGCGCTGTTGGAAGTGCTGGATCCCGAGCAGAACAATAGCTTCAGCGATCACTACCTGGAGCTTGACTACGATCTTTCCGAAACACTGTTTGTTTGCACGGCCAACTCGATGAACATCCCCGGTCCTTTGCTCGACCGTATGGAAATCATCCGTCTGCCGGGCTATACCGAAGACGAAAAGCTGGGCATCGCCAAACGCTTTCTGCTGCCCAAACAGCTAACGGCCAACGGCTTGAAAAGCGGCGAGTTGACGCTTGGCGATGACGCTCTACTGGAGCTGATTCGCTACTACACGCGTGAAGCCGGTGTGCGTGAGCTTGAGCGCCAAATTGCCAAGGTGGCGCGTAAAGTGCTGCGTGAGCGACTGGAGCAGGAAGGTAAAGACGAACCGCAAAAGCCGGGCAGCGTGCTTGAGGCAGAGCATATCGAGGACTACGCCGGCGTACGGCGCTATAGCTATGGGCTGGCCGATCAGCACGACCAGATAGGCCGGGTAACCGGGCTTGCCTGGACATCGGTCGGCGGCGAACTGCTGACTATTGAGTCGGTGGTGACGCCTGGCAAGGGACGCGTCAACAAGACCGGCTCGCTTGGCGATGTGATGAAAGAGTCCGTCAGTGCCGCGCATACGGTGGTGCGTGCGCGCGCAGAGGCGTATGGTATCGACGCTGAGCGTTTTGAGAAGGAAGACCTGCATATTCACGTTCCCGAAGGGGCGACGCCCAAGGATGGACCGAGTGCCGGCGTCGCGATGGTAACGGCAATGGTCTCGGCCTATAGTAAGCACCCGGTCCGCTGCGATGTGGCGATGACCGGCGAGGTTAATCTGCGCGGTGAGGTTCTGCCCATTGGCGGGCTCAAGGAGAAATTGCTGGCAGCCCGGCGCGGTGGTATAAAGATCGTCCTCATACCTGAGGAAAATCGTCGTGACCTCAAGGAAGTGCCGGACAATATCAAGGAGGCGCTGGATATCCGTCCGCTGCGCTGGGTCGACGACGTGCTTGCGGTCGCCTTGAGCGATACTGGGCAGGATGGTGCCGTTACGGATAAAGGGGAAAAGACGTTGCCACATGAAGCGCTTGCCAATACGCATTAAGCGGGTCAGCGTCTTTTCCAGCGTGTAGAATAACGCCCAACGCCTTGTATGGCGGGCATTTTTCGGCACGGTCGCTTGACAGTCATTTCACCGCGTTGCTATAAACAGCAGCTATGTGTTGATCGTCGAGCCAAGCGGTGACCGTGCCTTTCAGAACTAATTTTTGAAACAGTCAAGGGGTGAAGTGTGAATAAGTCCGAGCTGATTGAAGCCATTGCTGCGTCTGCCGATATTCCCAAGGCAGCAGCAACCCGCGCATTAGATGCCATGGTGGAGTCTGTCACCGATAGCCTCAAACAAGGCGAGAGTGTTTCACTGGTAGGCTTTGGTACCTTCACGATCAAAGAACGCGCCGCGCGTACTGGTCGTAACCCGCAAACCGGCCAGCCGATTGAAATCAGCGCTGCCAAGGTGCCGAGCTTCAAGGCGGGTAAAGCGCTGAAAGACGCCGTTAATTAATCTAGGTGTTGAGCGCTACGCTCAATTCAGGCACTACTGCGGGTCATAAGCGCTGCTGTGCATCTTGAACGCGAATCTGGTATCGGTGGCGATGATGCTGCCAAGATACAGAATGATGCTATTAAGATATAGTGACATGGGCGCATCGCCAACGCGGTGCGCCCATGTCGTTTTTAACGCGGCAAAGCACGCGGAAAAAACAAGCGCGCTTATCTAACGCTCTCACTTGAGCCTTCTGGCTGTGTTTATCTGAGGCAAGCATGCTGCAAAGTATTCGAAACGGCTCCAAAAGCTGGGCCGCGAAAATTATCATCGGCGTCATGGTAGCGGCCATGGCGCTGTTTGGCGTGGAATCGCTGTTTGGGGTCTTCGGCAAGGATCCCGACGAAGCAGCCAAGGTAAATGGCGAGACCATTACTCGCCAGCAGGTAGAGCTTGAAGTGCAGCGCACGATGCGCTCGGGTCAGGTGCCGCCAGAGCAGGAGCGTGCGCTACGCAATGACATGCTGAACCAGCTGATTACCCAGCGGTTGTTGACTCAGTATGCTGAAGATGGCCGTTTTCAGGTGTCTGAAGACCAGCTGGACCAGCTCATCGTTAGTCTGGATGATTTCAAGGATCAGGACGGCAATTTTTCCGCCGAGCTATTTCGTAACCGCCTTGCCAGTGCCGGCTACACGCCGCTGGCATTTCGTAACGAGCTGCGGTCCGATATCTTACGCCGTCAGCTCCAGCAGGGGCTGGCCCTCAGCGATTTCACCCTTGAGTCAGAGCAAAATCGGCTGGCAGAGCTTCAGCGCCAGGCGCGCAGCTTTCGCTATACGATGCTCACGCCGGATAATACGGCAATCGACGCGAGCCTCACGTCTGAGGATCTCAAGGCCTATTATGACGCTAATACCGAACGCTTTAAACGCCCTGAACAGGTGCGGGTGAACTACGTCGTTCTTGATCGTCAGGATATGGCCGAAAAAGCCGAGGTCAGCGAAGACAAACTGCGTGAGGCATGGCGCGCGCAAAACGATAATGCTGACCGGCGCATCTCGCACATCATGATCGGCTTTGGCGACGAACGCAGCCGCGAAGAGGCAAGCGCAATTGCCGACAAGGCACTTGATGATCTGAGCGAAGGCGAGAGTTTTGCCGACACCGCCGCCCGCTACTCGGACGATACGGCAAGCGCTGAAAACGGCGGCGATCTGGGCGAAATCAGTCGCGGTTTTTTTGGCGATTCCTTTGATGACGCAGCGTTCTCGCTCAGCCAGGGAGGCGTCTCTGATCCGGTCGAGATGGACGACGCTCTGCACATTATCAAAGTTACCCAGATCAACCGGGCGCCATTTGAGCAGCAGCGTGACAAGCTGCGCCAGATGATGGCCAGCCGCCAGGTGGACGGTGAATTCAACGAACGCGCCCAGCAACTTATTGATGAAAGCTTTGCCGCTGACGACCTGCAGGGCGTAGCCGATGATATTGGTGCGACCGTTGAGCAAAGCGACTGGCTCTCCCGTGATGGCGGTGACGGCGTGCTCTCAGAGCCCGGCGTCATGGATAAAGCGTTTAGCGACGACGTGCTTGAAGAAGGCTATAATAGCGATGTGATCGAACTGGACGAAGACCGTCGGCTGGTGCTACGCGTTGCTGAACACCGCAAAGCGACAACGCTGCCGCTGGATGAGCTGCGCGACGAAGTCGAGCAGCTGGTACAGGCGCGTCAGCAAAAAGAAGTGTTGGCCCAGCGTGCTGGAACACTGATTGACGATCTCAAGGCGGGTGGGAGCGCTGATCTGCAGTGGCAGCAGGCAAGCGATATTTCGCGTCAGGCAGACACGTCGATTTCCCAAAAAATCGTGGATGCGGCGTTTCGTATGCCCAAGCCGGAAGAAGGCCAGAGCACTTATGCTCATGTAGACGTGCCTGACGGCGTAGCGATTATCGCGCTCGAGCGCGTCTCTCAAGGCGAGCCCAATGCTGAGGTGGAAGGGTTTGTTGCACAAATGACCGAGCAGCTTCGCGGTCAGGCCGTGATTCAAGGCCTGATTGATTACCTGCACGATGAGGCGTCAATCGAAACCGATAGCTAGCGGTATAGCGTCAGATGGAATGCAAAACGCCGGCCTTTAAGGCCGGCGTTTTTTGTTGCGTTCCAGACGAATGGTTCAGCCGCCGGCGGGAGGCTCGTCCAGTGAAAACTGGCGCAGACGCAGCTGAGGATGAGGCGCGTCGCTCTCTTCCACGACAATATCCCAGCCGTGGTCATTGCTCCAGTCGCCGAGCACGTAACGTTTGGCCGGCACCTCTTCCACGGTCAGGTCATGAACTTTGGGGCGGTGGGTGTGGCCGTGGATCATGGTGGCGACGCCGCACTGCTCCATCAGTTTAACGACCTCTGACGGCGTAACATCCATGATGTCTTCCGCTTTGCTGGCATTGGCCTCGCCGGATGTCTGACGCAGCTGCTGGGCCAGTGCCGCACGCTCGGTTAGCGGCAAGGCAAGCATTCGCGCCTGCCATTCACGGCTGCGCGACTGCTGGCGAAACGCCATATAAGCGCTGTCCCGCGTGCACAGGCTGTCACCGTGCAGCAGCACCATGGGCACGCCGTGCAGCTCGACTTCCTGCACCTCGGGCAGCAGTGTTGCCTGGCAGGCATCAACAAAACGGTTACCCAGCAAGAAGTCGCGATTGCCGTGCATAAAGTAGACTTCGGTACCGCTATTGGCCAGATGCCGCAACGCTTTGATCACTTGATGCGCCACGTCGGCCAGCGGGTGCGGCTGGTCGAGCAGGTCATCGCCCACCCAAGCGTCAAACAAGTCACCGAGGATATACAGGGCGCGGGCACCTTGAGCGGTGGTTTCAAGATAGTGGAGAAACCCCTGAGTCATCTTCGGGGTGTGCTCGCTCAGGTGCAGGTCGGCTACCAATAGAGTGCGCATAAGGCTCTCCGTATCAGTCGGAATCCTTGACCGCGTCCTTGAGATAGGCGCGTTCGATGATCACGTCCTCGGCCGGCACGTCGGCATGCATGCCTCGGCGCGTTGTGCTCATCGCCTTGATGGCGTTGACCACGTCCATGCCGTCCACGACTTCGGCAAACACGGCGTAGCCCCACCCCTGCATGGTTTTGCTGGTATGGTTAAGAAAGTCATTATCGCCGACGTTGATGAAAAACTGCGCCGTGGCGGAGTGGGGATCCTGTGTCCGCGCCATAGCCAGCGCGCCGATGACGTTTTTCAGCCCGTTATCGGCCTCGTTTTCAACGGGCTCGTGGGTCGGCTTCTGATTGAAGTCCTGGTCAAAGCCGCCGCCCTGAACCATAAAGCCGTCAATCACCCGGTGAAACAGCGTGCCGTCATAAAAGCCATCGCGAACGTAGCGCTCGAAATTGGCGGCCGTTTTCGGCGCCTTTTCGTGATTCAGCGCGATAGTGATATCACCGTGGTTGGTGTGTAATACGATCATGGGTACATTCCTGTTCAATAAAGGCGTTCGCCTTGTTTAATAAAGGCGTTTGCCTTGGCGCTAAGCAGCGGCGTCACGTTATAATACCGGTTTTGCTCGGCACCGCGAAGCCCGGGACGCCATCGACTATGAGGTTTTCAACGCTACCATGACCACTGAGACCACCCCAGCGCCAAACTTTATCCGTAACCAGATACGCGAAGAGATTGAGGGCGGCCAGGTCACCAACATCGTGACGCGCTTTCCCCCGGAGCCGAACGGCTTTTTGCATATTGGTCACGCCAAGTCGATTTGCCTGAACTTCGGCCTTGCCGAACAAACCGGCGGGCAATGCCACCTGCGCTTTGATGACACCAACCCGGCCAAGGAAGAGCAGGCCTACATTGATGCGATCAAGGAAGATGTGCACTGGCTGGGGTTCGAGTGGTCGGGGCCCGTGCGTTTTGCCTCGGACTACTTTGATCAGCTTTACGCCTGGGCGCAGCACCTGATCAAGGCCGGCAACGCCTACGTCGACGACCTGTCGCCGGATGAGATTCGCGAATACCGTGGAACGCTCACCGAGCCGGGTAAGCCGAGCCCGTACCGCGAGCGCAGTGCCGAGGAAAACCTCGACCTGCTGGAGCGCATGCGCCAGGGTGAGTTTGCCGAAGGCGGCAAAGTCCTGCGCGCCAAGATCGATATGGCCTCGCCGAACATCAACCTGCGCGACCCGATCCTGTATCGTATCCGCCACGCTACGCATCACCAGACCGGCGACAAATGGCACATCTATCCATCCTATGACTTTACCCACGGGCAGTCTGATGCCATCGAAGGCATTACCCATTCCGTCTGTACGCTGGAGTTCGAAGATCATCGCCCGCTGTACGAATGGTTTTTAAATAATTTGCCGGTGCCGACCAAGCCGCGCCAGATCGAGTTCGCCCGTCTCAATCTTGACTACACGCTGACCTCCAAGCGCAAGCTTAAGCTGCTGGTGGACGACGGCATCGTGGACGGCTGGGACGACCCACGCATGCCGACTATTTCAGGCATGCGCCGCCGCGGCTATACGCCGGCTTCGATCCGCAAGTTCTGCGACATGATCGGCGTGACCCGCGCCGACGGCGGGCTAGTGGATATCGCCATGCTGACCCACGCCATTCGTTCAGACCTGGAAGATAGCGCGCCGCGCGCCATGTGTGTGCTCAAGCCACTGAAAGTGGTGCTGACCAACGTGCCCGAGGGTTTTGAAGAGATCTACGAGGTGCCCGGCCACCCCGCCCGCGACGACATGCCGGTACGTCAGGTACCGCTGACGCGCGAGCTGTACATTGATCAAAACGACTTCATGGAAGAGCCGCCCAAGAAGTTCTTCCGCCTGGCACCGGGTAAGGAAGTGCGCCTGCGTAACAGCTACGTAGTGCGCTGCGACGAGGTGATCAAAGATGCCGATGGGAGCGTTGTCGAGCTGCGCTGCTCGGTAGATTTTGACACCCTGGGCAAAAACCCTGAAGGGCGCAAGGTCAAGGGCGTGCTTCACTGGGTCAGCGCTACCCACGGCGTTCCCATGGAAGTGCGCCTTTATGACAACCTGTTCACGGTCGAGCAGCCCGATCGTGACAAAGACGCCGATTTTCTCGAGCACTTGAACCCCGAGTCGCTGATTACCTGCCAGGCCATCGGCGAGCCGAGCCTTGCTCAGGCGACGCCCGAATCGCGGTTTCAGTTTGAACGCGTCGGCTATTTCTGTGCCGACCGCTACGCCTCCACGCCGGATAAGCTGGTGTTCAACCGCACCGTGGGGCTCAAAGACACCTGGGCGAAGATCAAGCAAAAGGGCTGAAAACAGGCCTGAGAAACAAGGGCTAAGGAGACGCCAGTGCAAATTTATAACACCTTGACCCGGCGCAAGGAGCCTTTAGCACCGAGGGTGCCGGGAAAGGTCAGCATGTACGTGTGCGGCATGACGGTATACGACTACTGCCACCTGGGGCACGCACGGGTCATGGTGGCGTTTGACGTGATCAGCCGCTACCTGCGCGCGCGCGGCTATAACGTGACCTATGTGCGCAACATTACCGATATCGACGACAAGATACTGGCGCGGGCCGCCGACAACGGTGAAACCATCGGGGCGCTGACCGAACGCATGATTGTCGCGATGCACGAAGACGAGGCGCGCCTTGGCGTGTTGCCACCCGACCAGGAACCCCGCGCCACCGGTCACATCGATGAGATTGTGGCCATGATCGAAACGTTGATTGCCAAGGGCTACGCCTACGCGGCCGACAACGGCGACGTTTACTACCGCGTGCGCGAATTCGCCGGCTACGGCAAGCTCAATAACCGCAAGCTGGACGATATGCGCTCGGGCGCGCGGGTCGACGTCGATACGCATAAGGAAGACCCGCTGGATTTCGTACTATGGAAAGCCGCCAAGCCCGAGGAAGCACACTGGCCGTCGCCCTGGGGTAAGGGCCGTCCCGGCTGGCATATCGAGTGCTCGGCGATGTCCACCTGCAGTTTGGGCAACACCTTCGATATTCACGGCGGCGGGCCGGATCTGACTTTTCCGCACCATGAAAACGAGATCGCCCAGTCGGAAGCCGCTACCGGCCAGACCTACGTGAACACCTGGATGCATGCCGGCGCGGTACGGGTTGACCAAGAGAAAATGTCCAAGTCACTGGGCAATTTTTTCACCATTCGCGACGTGTTAAGCGAGCACGATCCGGAAGTGGTGCGCTACCTGTTGGTCGCTAGCCACTACCGCAGCCCGATCAACTATTCGGCCGACTCTTTGATAGACGCGCGAAAATCGTTGACGCGGCTATACACGGCGTTGGATGGTGTTATTGCCGGTGATGACGATGCCGCTATAGCGGACGCCGGGCATATCGGCGATGCGTATCACGAACGCTTTACCGCGGTGATGGACGACGATTTCAACACTCCGGAAGCGCTGTCGGTCATGTTTGAGCTGGCGCGTAAGCTCAACCGCGCCAAGGCAGAGCAATCGCCGCGCGCCCAGTCTCTGGCCAATCAGCTTAAAGGTTTGGGCGAGATGCTAGGGCTTTTGGCTCAGTCTCCCCAAGCATTTCTGCACGGTGGTAAGGCATCGGCACAGGGGCTGGATGACGCCGACATCGAAGCGCAAATCGCTAGGCGCGGCGAGGCCAAGGCCAGCAAGGATTTTGCCCTTGCCGATACCATCCGTGACGAACTGGCGGCCCAGGGCATTATCTTGAAAGATTCACGCGAAGGGACGCGCTGGGTGGTGCAGTCTACCAACGTTTGATCTCGACGCTCGCCGGTGTGGCTATCGCACGCCGGCGAGGCTTACTAGTGCGATTCTGGCTATACTTATCGTCTAATGGTAATAAACGCCCACCCGCAACGATAAAGGATGATAACAATGCGTTGGCTAACACCTTGGCTTTATGCCGGTCTGACGGCAGCGGTTTTCTCGGTACCGGCTTTTTCGGCAGCGGAGCAGGCAGAAAAGACGGTGGTCGTCGGCTCCAAGATCGATACGGAAGGCGCTGTACTCGGAGAGCTTATTCTGCAAACGCTTGAGCGAGAGGGCGTGCCGGTCGAGAACCGCCTGCAGCTTGGCGTTACCAGCGTGGTACGCGGCGCGCTCAAAGCCGGGGAAATTGATCTTTACCCCGAATACACCGGTAACGGGGCGTTCTTTCTCGATATGACCGATAGCCCGGTGTGGAACGATGCACAAAAAGCCTACCAGACTGTGCGTGAGAAAGACGCCGAGCAAGGGCTTGTCTGGCTGACACCGGCCAGCGCCAACAATACTTGGGCCATGAGCGTACGCGAAGACGTCGCGCGCCAGCATGATCTGAAAACCCTTGAAGATCTTGCCGGCTATCTGGCGAACGGCGGTACATTCAAGTTCGCTGCAAGCGCGGAGTTTGTCGAATCCGAACAGGCCTTGCCGGCCTTTCAGCAGGCCTACGGCTTTACCCTGAATGACGACCAGCTTCTGGTGCTGTCCGGCGGTAATACGGCGGCGACCATGCGCGCCGCCGCCCGCCAGACTAGCGGTGTTAACGCTGCCATGACCTATGGCACCGATGGCGGTCTGCAGGCACTCGGGCTGGTGGTGCTTGAAGACACACTGGGCGTGCAGCCGGTTTATCAGCCTGCGCCGGTGGCGCGCGAGTGGGTGCTTGAGGCGTATCCCGAGATCGAAGCGGCGCTCGCAACGGTGTTTGATACGTTGGACCTGACGACGCTGCAGCGCCTCAATGCCGACGTGGCGGTCAACGGTCGGGCGGCCGACAAGGTAGCAAGCGACTATCTGAGCAATATGGACTGATAGCCTATGCCATTGATAGATGCGCTACCGATGCGTCGCGAACACTGGGCGCGATGGCGCCCTAACAGGGTGATGCTATGCTTGGTCGTTGCGATGCTTGCTGCCCTCTGGGGGCTGGATGTGGTAAGCGTTGCCCCCAACCGCATTGTGGAAAGCACCGGGTACCCGGTATGGCGTGCATTGGGCTGGCCGGGGGCCGGGCTTGCCACATTGCTGTTAGCCGTGATGGTCGGGCTTGCTGCACGCCCTGGGCGCTACAGCTATCCGGCGCTTTTGGCAGTAAGTTGTCTTCTCCTGCTGCTGTTGCCCTTTGGCTTGATACTGGCATCGTACTGGCTGATAGCACCCGAGATGGCGCAGGCGCGGCTGAATATTGGCCCGGCCTACTGGACGCTGTTATTCATGCTGTCTTTGTGTCTGGTCGAACTGCGCCTGCGTATGCATCTGGCACGTGGCTGGATGCTGCTGATACTGCTCGCTGTTCTCGGCGCGTGGTGGCTTTGTGCAGCGTTCTGGCTTGAGCGGCTGGCACTGGTGCAAGAGTTTCAGGCGCGCCATGAGGCATTTTATCGCGCGCTGGGCGAGCACTCAGCACTGGTCGGCATCACCGTAACGGTAAGTGTTGTTCTGGGGATCGGTATTGCCATGCTGATCCGCCGGTTTAGCGCCAGCCAGAAAATCGCCTTTGCCGTGCTCAACTTTTTGCAAACCGTGCCGAGCCTTGCGCTTTTCGGGCTTTTGCTGGCGCCACTGGCCTGGCTTGCCGCCCGTTTTGACTGGCTTGCCGCCCTGGGGGTGAAGGGGATCGGCTGGACGCCTGCCCTGATTGCCCTGATCGCTTATAGCCTGTTGCCCATGGTGCGTAATACCTATGTGGCGCTTGAAGCGGTAAGTCCGGCCACACTGGACGCCGCCAGCGGCATGGGAATGCGCCCCGCGCAGCGATTCTGGCAGGTGCGTGTGCCGCTGGCGTTGCCCATCCTACTTGAAGGTATTCGCATTACGACGGTGCAGGCGGTGGGGTTAACCGCCGTGGCCGCGCTGATTGGCGCTGGCGGGCTGGGCACGTTTATTTTTCAGGGGCTGGGCCAAGCCGCGATGAGCATGGTGCTATTGGGGGTGCTACCGATCATTGCCATGGCGCTCCTGGCCGATACGGTCTTGGGGACGTTGGCCGAGAAACTGCGTCGGGGAGAGCATGCAAGCCAGGGAGAAAGGGCATGATCGAACTACATAACGTCTCCAAGATCTTCGGCGATGCGCTTGCCGTTGATGAGATCAGCTTTAGCGTACCCAAGGGCAAGTTTTGCGCGCTGGTCGGCACATCAGGGTGCGGCAAATCCACGACGCTGCGCATGATCAATCGCCTAACCGAACATAGCAGTGGCGATATCATCCTCGACGGACAGGCGGTGGGTGCCTATAACCCGGTGCAGCTGCGCCGTCGCATCGGCTATGTGATTCAGGACACCGGCCTGTTTCCTCACTGGAACGTCGCGCGCAATATCGGCACGGTGCCCAGGCTATTGAAATGGCCGGCCAGCCAAATCCGAGGGCGCGTTGAGGAGCTGATGCAGTTTTTGGATCTGCCCAGCGCCGAGTTTGCACACAAATATCCGCACCAGCTTTCCGGTGGTCAGGCTCAGCGGGTCGGCGTGGCCAGAGCGTTGGCCGCCGATCCGGACATCTTGCTGATGGATGAACCGTTCGGCGCGCTGGATCCAATTACTCGAGAAAAACTGCAGTCCATGCTGGCCAAACTGCAGGCGCGTCTGCATAAAACCGTCGTACTGGTGACCCATGACATGGACGAAGCCCTGCGCCTGGCGGATCATCTGGTGGTCATGCGCGAAGGCAAAATCGTGCAGCAGGGTAGTCCACTGGCGCTGTTGCAAAAGCCCGAAAATGGCTTTGTTGATTCACTGCTGGGCGGGCTTGAGCGGGGCTTGAAGCAGGCTTCGCTGTCCCGTGTGCGTGCTCATATGACGCCGTTGGGCCCTACGCTGCCCGCTCAGTCGCGCATTCCCGATACCTATACGCTGCGCCAGGCGCTTTCAGTGATGCTGCGCGATCACTGCGAGCGCCTCACCGTGGTGGATAAGCACGACGTGCCGGTGGGTGAGCTGTCGCTGCGCAAGCTGGTGAAAGAGGCCCATGCACAACCGGGGGAGCGCGCGTGAATTCTCCTGGTGTGCAACGCCTGAACGGCGCCGTTCATCCGGGACGCTGGCTGATGCCGGTTGTCTGGCTCTTGCTGCTTATGCTTGCGGTGTGGGCCATGCCGCTGGTTGAACCGGCGTTGCGGTGGTTTTCGCCAGATGCTCGCCAGGTCATCTACCAGCGCGCGGCATTTTCAACGCTGTTATGGCGTCACGTGCTGACGGTTGGCGTGGCGGCGGCAGTGACCGTCAGCGTAGGCATTGCGGCGGGTATTGCCGTTACGCGCCCGTGGGGGCGGGATTTCCTGCCGTTGGTGAGCCAATGCGCCGCGCTGGGGCAAACGTTTCCTCCGGTAGCGGTACTGGCGCTAGCGGTTCCGGCGCTGGGGTTTGGCGCCTTACCGATAGTGGTGGCGCTAGTGCTTTACGGCCTGTTGCCGATCGTACGCAATACTCTCGCCGGGCTTCAGGGCGTCGATGCGGGCGTGGTGTCGGCTGCCCAGGGAATGGGCATGACCGGCAGGCAGCGGCTTTACCGCGTTGAGTTGCCGCTGGCGGCACCTGTCATCCTCGCCGGCGTACGTACCTCAATTACCATCAATATTGCCACTGCCGCGCTGGGGGCTACCGTCGGTGCAAGTAACCTGGGCGACCCTATTATCGCCGGCATTGTGAACGGCAATACCGCTTATATAGTGCAGGGCGCCGTGATTATTGCGCTGTTGGCGCTAAGCGTAGATAGCCTGTTTGATGTCTGGCAGCGGCAGCTAGCGCGTCGATAACGTTTATATTCGATATTTATACCGTTATATTGAAGTGTTCCATGTGTATTAAACCGTCGCACCTTGCCACGTCACGCGGCCGAGACTTATCATCTTTAACGTTACCCAGTTGATGCGGCGCTAAGCGGCGGGGCGGCTGAGCGCCTGCCAGGCGGCATAGGTACTGAGAAACATTCGACCGGTGAGCTGGTCGGGAAAGTCGCTGCATTTGAGCCGATCCATCACCGGGCCTTTGACTTCGGCCAGATGGAGGGTGACGCCGGAATCCTTCAGCCGGGCGTTGATCGCTTCCAGACTTTCCAACGCCGAGGCATCGATCAAGTTGACCGCCGAGCACACAATCACCACGTCTTCCAGTGCCGGCCGGCTGGCCACCAGGTTATACAGCGTATCTTCCAAATAGCGCGCATTGGCAAAATACAGGCTTTCATCAATGCGCAACAGTGCGACCTGAGGAGCGGTTTCTACCTCGTGGCGCACCACGTTGCGAAAATGTTCGGTATCCGGAACGCGTCCGATCAAAGCGCTGTGCGGCCGGCTGGTCCGGTAGAGGAACAGCGCCACCGACAGAGTAATCCCGCCAATAATGCCGGCCTCAATACCTTCCACCAGCGTCAGGACAATGGTCATGGCCAGCGCGGCAAAATCGCTGCGTGAATAGCGCCAGGTGGCGCGCAGCGTGGGAATATCGACAAGCGTGAGGATCGACACCGTGATAAACGCCGCCAGCGTGGCAATGGGCAAATAATACAGCCAGTCGGTTAGCGTATAGGTCACCACGCCAATGCCCAGCGCGGCAAACGCACCTGCGGCCGGCGTTTGTGCACCGGCGTGATAATTGGCCACCGTGCGTGAAAGCCCGCCAGTCACCGGCATGGCGCTGGACACGCCGGCGGCCAGATTAGCCACCCCTAGTCCGATCAGCTCTTGATTGGGTGAAATACGCTGACGCCGTTTGGCCGCCAGCATCTGCCCCATGGATACTGATTCCACAAATCCCACCAGGCTAATCAACAGCGCAGGCACCAGCAACGTATGCCACAGCGAGGCGTCAGGCCAAGGCAGACTCAGCGGCGGCAGGCCACTGGGAATTGTGCCGACGACTGCCACGCCTTTGGTCTGTAGCTGCCATTGCCAGGTCACCAGGGTCGTTGCTACAACGGCGAGTATCGGCCCCGCCCGGGCAAGTAAATCCGCCGCGCCGGAGGGCAGCCCGAGGCGTTTCAGGCTGGCGTTACCGTAGCGGCGCACCCACACTAGAAACGCGAGTACGCCAAGGCTCATCAGCAGGGTGGCCGGGTTAAAACTCGATAGGTTGTGCCACAGCGTCGAGATGCGTTCAAACAGGGTAAACCCGCCGCTCGTCACGCCCAGCAGGCCACCGAGTTGGCTGGCGGCGATCAGAATGCCTGAAGCGGTCAGAAAACCGGATATCACCGGGTGGCTCAGAAAATTGCTGAAAAACCCCATCCTCAACGCGCCCATCAGGACCAGAATGCCGCCGGAAAGCAGCGAGAGTACCAGCGCTGCTTCGATGTATTCGGCGCTGCCGGGCGCGGCAATGTTGGTCAGCGCCGCCCCGGTCATCAGCGCGACAATGGCAACGGGCCCCACGGCAAGCGTACGGCTGGTACCAAATACGCTATACAAAAGTTGTGGCAGAATACTGGCATAAAGCCCGACCACCGCCGGCAGTCCGGCAAGCAGCGCATAGGCCAACGACTGCGGAATCACCATCACGGTGACGATCAGGCCGGCCAGCAGGTCGGCGCCAAAAAGCCGTGCCTGATAGTGCGGCAGCCAAGAGAGAATGGGCAGATAGCGTTTCAGCATGATAAAAGCGTGGCCACAGGTGTCATGGCGCTCAGCCTAAACGATATTGGCCTAAAGGTTGAGGGTTGATTAGCATTGGTCGTTTCAACTCTCTGTTATTCAGTGATAATTACATTAAGCCCTACTGACTCTTCAGCGAACCCCAGGAGCCAACATGAAACCGGAAACCATTGCGCTGCATCACGGCTACACACCGGATAGCCAGAACGCCGTTGCCGTCCCTATCCATCAAACGACGTCCTACAGCTTTGATAGCGCGCAGCACGCCGCGGATCTGTTTGACCTCAAGGTCGAAGGCAATATCTATTCGCGCATCATGAACCCGACCTGCGGCGTGCTTGAACAGCGCGTGGCCGCCCTTGAAGGGGGGATTGCCGGCCTGGCGGTGGCCTCAGGCATGAGTGCTATCACCTGCGCGATTCAGACGATCGCCGAGACGGGCGATAACATCGTCTCGATCAGTGAGCTTTACGGCGGCACCTATAACCTGTTTGCCCATACGTTTCCGCGTCAGGGCATTGATGTACGCTTTGCCGATAAAGCGGCCTTTGATGAGCTTGAGTCGCTTATCGATGGACGCACCAAGGCGGTTTTTTGCGAAAGCGTGGGCAATCCGTCTGGCGGTATTGTCGATATCGCGCGTATTGCGGATATTGCTCACCGTTACGGGGTTCCACTCATCGTGGATAACACCACGGCTACGCCGTTTTTATGGCGCCCTATTGAGCACGGCGCGGATATTGTCGTGCACTCGGCAACCAAGTATATCGGCGGCCACGGCACAACGCTTGGCGGCGTGATCGTGGATTCCGGCAAGTTCCCCTGGGCCACGCACGCCAGCCGTTTTCCGTTACTCAACGAGCCGGACGCCTCCTACCACGGCATCAGCTACACGCGCGACGTGGGTGAGGCGGCCTTCATTACCCGTGCCCGTGTGGTGCCGCTGCGCAACATGGGCGCAGCACTTTCCGCCCAGGCGGCGTGGAACCTGCTTCAGGGGCTGGAAACACTGTCCCTGCGCATCGAGCGTATCTGCACCAATACGCTGGCGGTGGCCCAGTACCTGGAGGCTCATTCGCAGGTAACTTGGGTGCATTACGCCGGCCTTGAAACGCACTCTGACCATGCGCTGGCGCAGCGCTACATGAATGGGCAGGCCTCAGGGATCTTGAGTTTTGGTGTCAAAGGGGGCCAAGCCGCGGCCGAGCGTTTTTACGACGCGTTAGCGCTGATCCTGCGGCTGGTGAATATCGGCGATGCTAAAAGCTGTTCGTCGATTCCGGCGTCGACCACGCACCGCCAGCTGAACGAGCAAGAGATGAAAAGCGCCGGCGTGACGCCAGATATGGTGCGCCTATCTATTGGTATCGAGCATCTGGACGATATTATCGCCGATCTTGATCAGGCGCTTGCGGCTAGCCGTTAATGCGCGTGTGCTTGCTGCCAAGCCGACCAGGAGTAAAGCCCTAGCCCGACCCAGATGAGCGCGAAGGTACCCAGCTGCACCGTGCTTAACGGCTCGTTAAATACCAGCAGCGCGATAAGAAACTGAATGCTCGGGTTGATGTACATCAGAAACCCGAGCGTGGCCAGACGCAGCCGCCGCGCCGCGCCGGCAAAGGCCAACAGTGGTAGGGCGGTCACCACGCCGGCGGCAATCAGCAGCCCGGTCGCTTTGGGCGTTTCGGCAAAGTGCGAAAGCCCTTGAGCGCTTAGCCAGGCAAAGATCAGCAGCGCGAGCGGCAACAGCAGCAGTGTTTCCACGAACAGTCCGGACAGACCGTCAAGTGGCACCTGTTTGCGAAACAGCCCGTAGGTGCCGAATGAGAATGCCAGCATCAGGCTCAGCCATGGCAGTTCGTTGAGCAGGAAAAACTGCATACCGATGCCTACGGTAGCAAGCCCAAGCGCTGCCAGCTGGGCCTTTACCATGGTCTCGCGGAGCACCAAAATCCCCAGCGCCACGTTCACCAGCGGCGTCAGAAAATAGCCTAGACTGGCCTGCAGGACGTGCTGGGTTTCCACCGCATAGATGTAAATGCCCCAGTTAAGGCCGATCAGTATCGCGCAGGCCAATACCCGCCCCAGCCGTTTGGGGTGGCGCAAGGCTTCTGCGACCGGTGCCCAGCGGCGCATTAGGGTAATCAGCCCGGCCAGAAACAGGCACGACCAGATAATCCGGTGAAGCACGATCTCAAACGCCGGCACGCCGTCAAATAACGCAAAAAACAGTGGGAAACAGCCCCAGGTGAGATAGGCAATAAGCCCGAAGCCGACGCCTTTGGTAGCTTCGGGATCGCGGGCGGGGTGACTGGACATGGCGGCCTCACTAAGGAGAAAGTGTCTGAAGGACAGATATGAAAAAGCACGTGTGAACAGTACGTATGAAAACACACAGGGAAAACATGCCCGGCTCAGCGTATCGGGAGACACACGGGGGAATAACGCGCTGGGCAAAAGCACTAAGTAAAGGTGTTAATCTATCACATTGACCTGATATGAGGGATGCAAACGCAATGAGTCAGCTAAAAGTCAGCCTCGTACAGTGCGATCTGCGCTGGGAAGACCCCGCCGCCAATCACCAGCATCTGGACGCTCAGCTGGGCGAGCTTGGCGGGCGCGATACCGACGTGATCGTGCTGCCGGAAATGTTTGCCACCGGCTTCACCATGAACGCCCGTGAGATGGCCGAACCCATGGCGCAGAGCGATAGCGTCGCCTGGCTTTGCCGTCAGGCCGAAGCCCGCGGCTGCGTGATGACCGGAAGCGTCGCCGTCGAAGAAGACGGCCGCCATTACAACCGCCTGGTGTGGGCCCAACCCGACGGTGAACTGATCTTTTATGACAAACGCCATCTGTTTCGTATGGCCGGCGAGCACGAACGCTACGCGGCGGGCAGTGAGCGCCCGGTGATTGAATACAAGGGCGTGCGTCTGTTGCTCAGCGTCTGCTACGATCTGCGCTTTCCGGTGTGGCTGCGCCAGCAGCCGGCCGACGGTGAGCACTTCGAGTACGACGCCTTGCTATGCGTGGCCAACTGGCCGGCCCCGCGCCGCCACGCCTGGCGCACCTTGCTTCAGGCGCGCGCGATTGAAAACTTAAGCTACGTGATCGGCGTTAACCGGGTAGGCGAAGGCGGCAATGGGCTTGCCTACAGCGGCGACTCCATGCTGGTCGACTTCAAGGGCGAGCCGTTGATCGACCCGCCGGCTGATGAGGCCTGTATCCACACCGGCACGCTCGACACCGAGGCGCTAGGTGCGTTTCGCGCCAAGTTCCCTGCGTGGCAGGACGCCGACCGTTTCCAACTATTGCCCGACGTCGAACCAGACAACTAGCCTTGATGGAGCCAACAACCCGATGAGACCCCATTTTTATGAGTAAGTCCGCCACCATGCGCCTCGACCGTTTTTTAAGCGAAACCACGCCGCTAACGCGCAGCTTGGCCAAGCGCGTGCTCAAAAACGGCGAAGTGCTGCTTAACGATAAGCCGATCAAACAGGGTGCGACACAAATTGATCCCGATGCCGATGCGGTCATGTGGGGGGACGAGACGCTGGCGCTGGTGGGCATGCGCTACATCATGCTGCACAAGCCGTTGGAGGTGGAATGCTCGGCGCGGCGCGGGCTGTATACGCGCGCGATTGACCTGCTGCTCGACGTGCCCAAGGTAGAACGGCTGCAGCCGGTTGGCCGCCTCGATGTGGATACCACGGGACTTTTGCTGATGACCGACGACGGTCAGTGGCTGCACCGCATTACCTCACCCAAACGCCGCTGCGATAAAGTCTACCGCGCGACGCTTGCCGAGCCGTTGGAGGGTGAGGCGGCCACCTGGGCGGTCGCACAGATGGCCGAAGGCCTGTGGCTTGAAGACGACGACACGCCCACCCAGCCGGCGACGTTGCGGATGCTCGGCCCGCGTGAGGCCGAGCTTGCGATTACCGAAGGCCGCTATCACCAGGTGAAACGCATGTTTGGTGCGCTGGGGAACCGCGTGACCGTCCTGCACCGCGAGTCCATTGGCCCGCTGGCGTTAGACGACAACCTCGCTCCCGGTGAATGGCGGGAGCTGACCGCAGAAGAAATCGCATTGTTTTAATAAACGGCTTTAACGAACGGCCTTAATCAGGCCTCGGCGGCGCGCAGCTGGCCGTTAAGTACCTTGGCGTAGCCTTCCAGCAGACGCTTGTGGCCGACGGTGGGCGCGTCCGGGTTCATGGCATTAAGCCCCGGGAAGTGCGTTTCACCGCTGACAAGCGCCAAGGCTTCGTTAAAGGCGCCGCCGTGATAAAAGCGTAATGCGCGGGTGTAGTTATCGAGATCTTCACCGGCGACCCAAAGCTCCAGCACGCTTGCCAGGGCATCAAAGCGCTGCTCGTCTTCCGTTACCAGGTTGCCCGAGGCGCGCACCATTTCGAGCTGTTCAAAGGCGGCTTCCAACTCGCCGAGTGCCAGCAGCAGCCAGAGTTTCAGTTCGCCTACGCGCAGCCGCTCCCAGGCGGTATTGGGGTCGCCGACGATCCCCGCCCATTCCAGCACGCTCATCTGGTCGTTGACGTTATCGTCTTCAAGCGTGGCCAGCAGTGCCTGCCAAGGCTCAACGCCGGCATCCGCCAGGGTAAACAGCGTGGTGCGGTGGGGCAGCGCCTGGTTGTTGTTGTGCCATTTGAGCTCGTCGGGCAGATAAATATCCGAGAAGCCCGGCACCAGAATGCGGCAGGCGTAAGCGCCCAGCTGGGTGTGCTCGGCGATGTAGACGTCGTGGCCTTCATCGTGCAACAGGGCGATCAAGCTGTCGCGTAGCTCGGCGTTGGTGCGCGTATCGTCCCAGTCGCTGAACGCCACGTCGGGCGTTTCCCCGAGCAGTGCCCAGCTGACGTAGCCGCTGGCATCGATGAAGTGCAGCTCCAGGTTGTGGGGATCGGTCACCATGTCCATATCCGCCGTGGGCGGCGGGAAACCGCCTAGTTCATCGAGGGCGCGCCCCTGCACCAGTTCGGTGAGCGTGCGCTCAAGTGCGACGTCAAAGCGCGGGTGGGCGCCAAAGCAGGCGTAGGCGCCGCCGTCCTCGGGATGTAAGAGCACAATGCTGATAACTGGATAGATACCGCCAAGCGAGGCGTCCAGCGCGCGCAGCTGAAAGCCGCTTTCCTCAAGGGCCGCCATGCCTTGCTGAATATGCGGGTAGCGTGCGAGAACGTCCGCGGGGATTTCCGGCAGGGTAATGGCATCGCGGATGATGCGCTCTTTTACCGCGCGTTCGAAGATTTCCGACAGCGCCTGCACCTGCGCTTCATCGCGGGTGTTGCCCGCCGACATGCCGTTGGACACAAACATGTTGCCGATCAGGTTAACCGGCACGTTGACGGTGTTGCCGTCGCGCTGGCGCACGTAGGGCAGCGTGCACACGCCGCGGCCGCTGTCGCCGCCGTTCATGTCGCCAAGCTCGGCAAGCGTCAGGTCATCGCCGCCGTAGCGCTGGTAGAACACGTCGTCTAGCACTTCATCAAGCGGGGTCTCGGGCGCAAACCAGCGCTCTTCGGCCTGATGGATAAAGTCAAACGTCTTTTGGGCAGGCGTGAGATAAAAGTCGGCCCAGAGGTAGCGCGTGGCGAGACGTTCAAGCACTTCGCCGTAGGCGCTGGCAAGGGCTGCGTTGCGGGTTGCGCCCTTGCCATTGGAAAACACCTGCGGGCAGTCGCGGTCGCGAATATGCACTGACCAGATATGCGGCGCCGGATTCAGCCAGCGCGCCTCCACAATGTTAAAGCCAAGGCCTTCAATGTGCCCCTTAAGCGTGTCAAGCGACGTTTCAAGCGCGGCGTCTTTGCCGGGGATAAAGGTATGCGTCATGGGAGGCGTCCTGATCGTCTAAAATAAGGCGCGAACTGTATCATCCCGCGCTGATAGCAGCCAGACGCGCGCGGGCTAGCCCAGCCGCGCGGCCTCGACCAGCCGCCGGGTATAGTCATGGCGGGGGGCCTCTAGCACGCGCGTGCAGTCGCCGTGTTCGACCACCTCGCCGTCCTTGAGCACGATGATGCGGTGCGCCATGGCGCGTACTACGGCAAGGTCGTGGCTAATGAATAAATAACTCAGCCGGTGTTTGGCCTGCAACGCGTGGAGCAACTCGATCAGCTGCTTTTGCACGCTGCGATCAAGCGCTGAGGTGGGCTCGTCCAGCACCAGCAGTTCGGGCTCGACGATGATGGCGCGCGCCACGGCAATACGCTGGCGTTGGCCGCCGGAAAACTCGTGGGGGTAGCGCGCCGCCACGCTTGCGGGCAGGCCGACATCGGCAAGCGTTTGGTAGACGCGCTCGCTGACTTGAGCATGATCCAGCTGGGGAAAGTGAAAGCGCAACCCTTCACTGACGATATCGAACACCGGCATGCGCGGCGACAGCGCGCCGTAGGGGTCTTGAAAGACCATTTGCAGGCGGTGGCGCTGGCGGCGCAGCGCATTGCCGGAAAGCTGATCAAGCCGCGCGTCACCCAGCGTCACCGCGCCCTGGCTTGTCACCAGCCGCATAATGGCCGACGCAAGGGTGGTTTTTCCCGAGCCGGATTCACCAACCACGCCCAGGGTTTCGCCCGGCAATAGCGCCAGATCAAGCGGCTTGAGGGCCTCGAACGCCGGCGGCGGGCGGCGAAACAACCCACGGCTGGGGCGCGCAAAGCTTACGCTGAGCTGCTCGGCGCGCAGCAGTGGCGCCGCGCCCGCCACCGGCGCCGGGCGACCTTCTGGCTCGGCGTCAAGCAGCGCCCGGGTGTAGGCGGTTTGTGGTGCGTCGAAGACGGCCTTGACGGCGCCGGTTTCCTGCTCGCGACCGTGGTACATCACGCACACGCGGTCGGCGTGGCGGCGCACCAGGTTAAGGTCATGAGTAATGAACAAAAGGCCCATGCCGCAGTCGTCGCGAAGCTCGCGCAGCAGCGCCAGAATTTCCTGCTGGACGGTGACGTCGAGCGCGGTAGTGGGTTCATCGGCAATCAGCAGTTTGGGGTTGTTGGCGATGGCCATGGCGATCATCACCCGCTGGCGCTGGCCGCCGGAAAGTTGGTGTGGCCAGGCGTTCGCCAGCTCGTCGACGCGGGGCAGCTTGACGCGCGCAAGCAGTTCGCGGGTTCGGGCGCGGGCAGCTTGGCCGCTCAGGCCCTGGTGCAGCCGCAGGGTTTCGCCAATTTGCCTGCCCACCCGGTGCAGCGGGTTGAGCGAAGTCATGGGTTCTTGAAAGATAAACCCCACCTGATTGCCGCGCACGCCGTTCCACTGGCGCTTGCTCAGCGCGGCGAGGCTGGTATTGTTTAGCCGCCGCGTACCGGCAATGCTCGCATTGGGCGGTAACAGGTTGAGGATGCCTAGTGCGGTGACCGATTTCCCCGAGCCGGATTCGCCTACCAGCGCCAGGGTCTCGCCGGCGTTGATATGAAATGATAGCCCGTCGACCACGGGTGTGCCGTCAAAGGCGATGGTCAAATCATCGACCGCTAAAAGTGGCGATGAGAGCGGCTCAGTCATGCGCTGCCTCCTTACCCGCCGGCTCGGCATGGTTGATGGCGGCGTGGTTAACGTGGCGTGGGTCGAACGCGTCGCGCAGCCCTTCGCCGATAAACACCAGAAGCGATAGCATGATGCCCAGCGTCATAAAGGCGGTAATACCGAGCCACGGTGCGTGAAGGTTATTTTTGCCTTGTGCGGCCAGCTCGCCAAGCGATGGCGAGCCGGGCGGCAGACCAAAGCCGAGGAAGTCCAGCGCGGTCAGCGTGCTGATCGCGCCGGTAAACAGGAAGGGGATAAACGTCAGCGTAGCGACCATGGCGTTGGGCAGTACGTGGCGCCACATGATCAGGCGCGACGTTAGCCCCATGGCTTTGGCGGCGCGCACATACTCTAGATTTCGCGCGCGCAGAAATTCGGCGCGCACGATATCCACCAGCCCCAGCCAGGAAAACAGCAGCATGACGCCGAGTAGCCACCAGAAACCGGGCTGAACGAAACTGGCCAGAATAATCAGCAAAAACAGCATCGGCAGCCCCGACCAAATTTCGGTCACGCGCTGGCCGATCAAATCGATCTTGCCGCCGAAGTACCCCTGGACGCCGCCGATCACCACACCCAGCACCAGCGAGCCTGCGGTGAGCACCAGCGCAAAGACCACCGAGAGGCGAAAGCCATAGATCACCCGCGCCATGACGTCGCGCCCCTGATCATCGGTTCCCAGCCAGTGGCGGGCATCCGGCGGCGCGGGAGAAGGGCGTGTCATCTGTGTGTCCAGCGTCTGGTAGGAAAAGCGCACGGGCGGCCAGAGCGCCCAGCCGTGATCTTCAATCTGGCGCGTGACGAAGGGGTCCAGGTAGTCGGTACGCGTGGGTAAAAACCCGCCGAACTCGGTTTCGGGGTAATCAAACAGCAGCGGGGCATACCACTCGCCGTCGAACTGCATGACGATGGGCTTGTCGTTGGCGATCAGCTCGGCGGCAAGGCTTACCACAAACAGTACGAGAAACAGCCAGAGCGACACCCGCGCACGGCGGTTGGCGTTGAACGTGGCAACGCGCCGGCGGGTAATAGGTGACAGATGCCGGGAGGAAAATGTCATGCGCTTAGGCCTCCCGGGTATCAAAGTCAATGCGCGGGTCGACCCACACATAGGTGAGATCCGACACCAGCTTGAGCAGCAGTCCGATCAGGGTATACAGGTAGAGCGTACCGAAAATCACCGGGTAGTCACGCTGCATGACTGCCTCAAAGCCCAGAAGCCCCAGCCCGTCAAGCGAGAAGATCACCTCGATCAACAGCGCGCCGGTAAAAAATATTCCCACCAGCGCGGCGGGCAAGCCGGCAATGATGATTAGCATGGCGTTGCGGAAGACATGGCCATAGAGGATGCGGTGTTCATCGGCGCCCTTGGCGCGCGCGGTAAGTACGTACTGCTTGTGGATTTCGTCGAGAAAGCTGTTCTTGGTCAGCATGGTCAGCGTGGCAAAGCTGCCGATAGCGGCGGCGAGGACCGGCAGCGTCATGTGCCAGGCGTAGTCTTTCACCTTGCCCCAGGTGGAAAGATCGGCAAAGTCGGGCGAGGTCAGCCCGCGCAGCGGGAACCAGTCAAAATAGGCGCCGCTGGCGAACAGCACGATAAGCAAAATGGCAAACAAGAACCCCGGAATCGCGTAGCCGACAATCACCAGCCCCGACGAATAAACGTCAAAGCGCGAGCCGTGGTGAAGTGCCTTGCGGATACCCAGTGGAATGGAGATAAAATACACCAGCAGCGTTGCCCAGAGCCCCAGCGAGATAGACACCGGCAGGCGCTCGATCATCAGCTCGATCACCGGGCGATCACGAAAGAAGCTGGTGCCAAAATCAAAGGTAGCGTAGTCGACCAGCATGCCGATAAAACGTTCGTGGGCGGGCTTGTCAAAGCCGAACTGCTGCTCCAGCTGCTCGATAAAGCGCGGGTCGATGCCACGCGCGCCGCGTGATTCGTCGTTGACCTGAATATCCGCGCCGCCGGTATCTAGCCGTGTGCTGGCCATGGCGTCGGCGCCTTCAAAGCGGGCGAGCATCTGATCGATCGGCCCGCCGGGTGCCGCCTGCACGATAATGAAGTTCAGCAGCATGATGCCCACTAGCGTGGGGATCATCAGCAGTAATCGGCGTAGGGTGTAGCGAGCCACAGCGCAACTCCTTGTGCAGCCTCGTTAGCAGGGGCAGCCGTTAGCGGCGGCGCTCAAGTTCAGCTTCGCGCTCAGTATCCACCCACCAGGCGTCTAAATCCATGCCGTAGGCGGGAAACGGTTGGGGGTAACCGAATTTGTCCCACACGGCAATGCGCGTTTCGCCCGAATGATAGTGGGGAATGACGTAAAAGCCCCAGCGCAGCACGCGATCAAGCGCGTGGGTCACGGTATTGAGCGCCTGACGGCTGTCGGCGCTGATCAACTCATCGACCAGCGCGTCAACTGCCGGGCTTTTAAGCCCCATCACGTTGCGGCTTTGCGGTCGTTCGGCGGCAGCACTGGTCCAAAAATCGCGCTGCTCGTTGCCGGGGTTGTTGGACTGGGGGAAGTGGCTGATGACGATGTCGTAGTCAAAATTGCGCACGCGATTCAAATACTGGCTGATATCAACGATGCGGATCGACGTCTCCACTCCTAAGCGTGCCATATTGCGCAGCATTGGCTGAACTACGCGCTCAAGGCCAGAATCGTAAAGCAGCACCTCAAGGCGTAACGGCGTACCACTTTGCTGATGGACAAGCGTGCTGTCTTTCACGTGGTAGCCCGCCTCACGCAGTAGCCCTAGCGCCTTTTTCAGCCGTGCGCGCAGCTCAGTGGGCTGCTCAGTGGGCAGCGGCTTTTCAAACAGATCGGCCGAGCCGTGGGAGGCCACCAGCTCGTCTCGAAACGGCTCAAGCAGGGCAAGCTCGTCGTCAGAGGGCAGCCCTTTGGCCTGCATCGGTGAGTTTTGAAAGAAGCTTTGGGTGCGCTGATAGGTGCCGTAAAAGATATTGGTGTTAAGCCAGGGGAAATCAAACGTCAGGCTTAGCGCTTCGCGCACTTTCGGATCCTGAAACTTGTCCTTGCGCAGGTTAAAGACAAACGCCTGCATCATGGAAGGCGTGACGTCGGGCACAGTGATGCGCTTGACCAGCCCGTCCTCAAAGGCGGAGAAATCATAGCCGATGGCCCAGGTGGCTGCGCGCGCATCGGTACGAAAATCTGTCAGCCCCGCCTTGAACGCCTCCCAGGCAATATCCCGGTCGCGGTAATAGTCAAACACTAGCCGTCCGATATTGTAGCGTCCGACGTTAACCGGCAGGTCTTTGCCCCAGTAGTCGGCGTCGCGGGCGTAGACGATCCGCCGGCCAGGGTTGACCTCGGCGATGCGGTACGGCCCGGAGCCGGGGTGCTTGGCAAGGGTGGGCGCCGTAAAGTCGTGCGACGTCCAGTAATGGCGCGGCAGAATCGGCATTTGCGCCACGATTAGCGGCAGCTCGCGGGAGTCCACGTCGTTTAGCGTAAAGCGTACGCGGTGCGGAGATAGCGCCACGGCCTCGCCTACGCCGGCGTAATAGCTGCGATAAAAAGGGTTGGCGTCTTCGCGCAGCACGTTAAGGCTGAAGACCACGTCGGCGGCGGTCAGCGGCTCGCCGTCCTGAAAGCGCGCCTCGGGGCGCAGATCAAACTCGATCCACGAGCGATCGGGCGCGATCCTCACGCCGCTTGCCACCAGTCCGTAAAGGCTGAACGGCTCGCTTGGGTTAGAGGCCATCAGCGTATCGTAAATTTGCGAGACGTCGCTGGCTGGCGTGCCGCGCACGATAAATGGATTGGTGGAGTCAAAGCTGCCGCCCACGGCGGTACGCACCATGGTGCCGCCTTTGGGCGCCTGCGGGTTCACATGGGGGAAGTGGTCAAAATCTTCGGGTAGCTCGGGGGCGTCGTAGAGCGACAGCGCGTGCGCGGTGGCGACGTCGGCGATGGCAGGCGAAGCGCTAAACGCGCATAGCAGCGCGACCGCGAGCCAGCACCTGACGTTTGAGAGGATCCTGCCTTCCATCGCTTCCTGCCTCCCTTGAGGGTGTCGCGCGGCTTATCAGGCCGCTAGCCGCCTGATAGGGATAAAAGCTGCCCGGGCTGTAACGCGCTGGGGCGGTCAATGGCATTCCAGCGGATAAGATCCTGCTGGCTGATGTTGTAGCGTGTGGCAATGGTTGAGAGATTGTCGCCACGTTTAACGCGATGGGTTGATGTTGCCTGCGTCCCAGTGCGGTTAGTGCGTCGGGAAAGCGCGGCAATCGCCTGGAGGTCGGCATCACCTGGCACCAGTAGCGTGCTGGCGTTGCTGGGATCCAGCGTGCCCTGAAGCAGTCCCGGGTTCAACCGTGCCAGCTGTGATTGGCTAACGTCTAAAAGCCGCGAGGCATTTTTTAACGAGAGTTGCCGGTCAATCGTCACCTTGGCAAAGGCCGGTGCGGCGTGGATCTCGGGCAGGCTGACGTTATAGCGCTCGGGATCGTCAATAATCTGGGCGATCGCGTACAGTTTAGGCAGATACTGCATGGTCTCACCGGGTAGGTTGAGCGCCCAGTAGTCGCCGCCGTGCCCACGGCGTTCGGCCTGCCGGCGGGCGCTGTTCACCGTGCCGGCGCCGGCGTTGTAAGCCGCCAGAGACAGCGCGATATCGCCGCCGTACCACTGGGCAGCCTGCATTTCGATGTAGTCAAGAGCCGCGCGAGTTGAGGCGGTGACGTCCAGGCGGCCGTCGTAGTGCCCGTTACGTACCAGACCAAGGGCATCACCGGTACGCGGCATGAATTGCCAAAGCCCGGCAGCACCACGGTAACTGCGTGCAGCCGTATCAAATGAGCTTTCGATGAAAGGGAGTAGCGCTATTTCGCCCGGCAGGCCGCGCTCTTCTACCTGCTGGGTGATCCACGCAAGCCACGGCCTTGCCTCACGCGTAATACTGACAATATTTTCCGGACTCTGGCGATAGTGAGCAATCCATTTATCAACGCGCGCCCGGGCTTTCGGTGAAAGGGTGTCGATATCCCAGGTGAAGCTTTTGCGCAGCTGCGTCCAGGCATCTTGCGGCGTGGCATCCAAGGCTTCCCAGAACAGGCTGTGTGACGCAAAGTCAGACGCCGTTGAGGCGTGCTCGGTAGTTGAGGCGTTAGGCGATGTGCTCGACGTACTGGTCAGCGTAGCTGTCCCAGAAGCGTTGGGCATGGCCGCCGCCTGTTGTTCGGTGGCGGCGAGCAGCAGGCTCATAATTACTGTGCTGCCCGCGCTTAGCAGAAAACGTTGGCGCATTGTGCGATAGGTCATAGGCGATTAGCGTGACATCTGATAGGAGCGCATCGGCGTGGCGTTAAAAAGAGGCGCACGGCGTGCTGTATGTGAGTGACAAATCAGTCGTTAAAAACGGTTTTTCCATTCCCGCAGCGTGGCAAAGGTGGCAAGGTCGTCGCCGTTGGCACCTACGGCGTTGCGCACGCTGGCGGTATGGACACGCAAATAGGGATTAATGTTCAACTCGCGCCCAATCGTGCTGGGGAGCGTCGGGCGTTCTGCCGCGCGCGCGCGCCGGCACTCCTGCAAGGCATATGCCACATCGTCGTTATCAGGATCCGCCTCGCGGGCAAACACCAAGTTGGCCTGGGTGTATTCATGAGCCGCAAACACCAGGGTTTCCTCGGGGAGTTTGGCGAAACGCTTAAGCGCGGTGTAGAGCTGTTCGGGGGTGCCTTCAAAAAGCCTTCCACAGCCGGCGCAAAACAGCGTATCGCCACAGAACAGCAGCGACGGAATACCCGGGGTGAAAAAACTGATGTGATCAAGGGTGTGGCCAGGCGTCGCCATGATGTTAAACAGACGCCCCATGACGCGCACTTCATCACCTTCGCCTACTGTCTCGGTTATCCCCTTGATGGCCGGGTTGTCCGGCCCGATCACCTGGGGCGAATAACGGCTAATCAGCTCGTCAAGCCCGCCGGTATGATCGTGATGGTGGTGGGTGATCAAGACCGTTTCGAGGGTGAGCGATTCGCGCTCGAGTATCTCGATAACCGGAGCGGCTTCACCGGGGTCTACCACGCAAACATTCTGACTTGTGTCTTGTCGCAAGAGCCAAATATAATTGTCGCTAAAGGCGGGTATCGGTGTCACGCTCAGCATGGGCGAGATCCTTATCAAACATGGGACGTCAAAACGCCGATACTTTGGAGGGGAGCGCTGTCTATGTCAACTTTGCATGCGGACGTCTCGTGGCGTGAGCGGCTGGCGCAAGGCCGGCGCTACTGGGGCTCTGAACGTGGAAGGGCGCTTGTCGCGGCACAGAAGGCCTGCTTGGGACCGGTACTGGAATCGCGTCGGGATCAGCACGGTCTGGAACTCTCAATGGGGGCGTCGTTGCTGGCGCAGATGCCGCAAGAGGGCCTTACTCATACCGATTCTGTTCACGCTTTCCCTGTGCACGTGGTTCAGTGGGCACCCACACGGCAGTGCGCCAAGCACGAGGCCACGCTTGTCTGCCCGCCCGATGCATTGGCACTACCTGATGAATGCATCGACGTTACGCTGGTTCATCACTTTTTGGAACACTGCCCCAATGCGCACCGCGGGCTTGCCGAAGCCGCACGGGTTACGAGCGATAACGGCGTGCTGGTGATTTTTGGTTTTCATCCGCTCGGGGTGGCAACCCTTGAGCACCGCCTTGGCCAGAGGCGCCGGGAGTATCCCGGTAACGGAGCTTGGAAAACCCCGGGCAAGCTGCGCGACTGGCTTGAGTTTGTCGACTTTGAAGTCGAGCGCGTAGACTATTGCGGGTTTCGTGGCCACGGAACCCGGGCGTGTCGCGAGCGCTGGGAGGTGCCGGGACGGCGCTACAATCTGCCGTGGGGCGCAAGCTATATGATCCGGGCGCGGCGCAAACGCCATCGAGCGCCCATCCAGCGGCTCAGGTTTGGTCTGGAGGCACCCGTTGCGTCGCGCCCGTTGGGTGCTACGCGCCTTCAGCCAGTGCCGCCGGATAACAATACCAGTAAAAGGAAGAAGCGTTGAGCACACAAGCAAGCGCGGGCCTGCCACGCGTGACGGTTTATACGGACGGCGCCTGCCGAGGGAACCCCGGCGTTGGTGGCTGGGGCGTGGTGCTGCAAAGCGGTGACCATGAAAAAACGCTTTACGGCTTTGAAGCCCATACGACCAATAACCGCATGGAGTTGATGGCCGCCATCAGCGCACTGCGTACGCTGACTACGCCGTGCGAGATAGCGCTGTGGACGGACTCCCAGTATGTCCGCCAAGGTATTACCCAGTGGATTCATAACTGGCTTAAGCGCGGCTGGAAAACTGCCGCCAAACAGCCGGTCAAAAACGTCGAGCTGTGGCAAGCGCTCCACGCCGAAACCCAGCGGCATCGCGTTGAATGGCACTGGGTAAAAGGCCATAGCGGCCACCCCGGCAACGAACGCGCCGATGCGCTGGCCAATCAGGCCATCGACGACAATATTTGACCCATCAGGAGAGCCCGATGCGCCAGGTAATTCTGGATACCGAAACTACCGGCATTGACCCCAAGCAGGGGCACCGTCTGGTGGAAATTGGTGCGGTGGAAATGGTCAACCGGCGTTTGACCGGACGCACCTACCATCAGTACATCAACCCGGAGCGTCACATCGACGCCGAAGTTGTGGCGATCCACGGCATCGACGACGAAAAGGTCGCCAACGAGCCGGTGTTTGCGCAGGTTGCCGATGCGTTCTGGGCATTTATCGAAGGGGCCGAGCTCGTCATCCATAACGCGCCCTTTGATGTGGGCTTTATCGATCACGAGCTGGCAAAGCTGAACCCGCAACGCCCGGCGATGGCGTTTGTCCCGGTGGCCGAGCGCTGCGCCATTCTTGATACGCTGACCATGGCGCGGAAGAAGCACCCCGGCCAGCGCAACAGTCTTGACGCGCTGTGCAAGCGCTACGATATCAACAACGGCCACCGCGTACTCCACGGCGCCTTGCTCGACGCCGAAATCCTCGCCGACGTTTATCTTGCCATGACCGGCGGGCAAACGGCGCTGACACTGGATGCCGAGGCGCAAAATGATGAACCCGCCAATGGTACTGGCGGCGGTGCCCAAGGGCTTGCCATACAGCGGATGTCGCTGTCGCCAGGGCAGCTACGCGTGATTGCACCAGGTGCTGACGAAGAGGCCGCGCATCAGGCCAAGTGCACCGCGCACCAGCTGCGCTGGCAGGAGGATGAGGGCCGCGATGCTCAGGCGTGAAATTCCTACCGGCGTCCGTGCCGGCCGTGTGATTGTCATCTCCCACAGCAAGATTGCGCCGGCGGTCGGCGACGCGACGTCGCTGATACCACTTCAGCCCTGGCAGAGCTGGGATGACACCATGCAGCCGCTTTGCTACTGGCAAGACGAACCGGTCGCGCTGGCGCTGGCTGACGCACCCCGCGATAGCTGGATAGACGGGCGGCAGTGGATGGCCGAGCTTTCAAGCCGTTGGTTCAGCCTGCTTTCGACGGCGCTGCAGGTAGGCGCCTGGCTGCAGAATCATCAGTTCTGCGGGCGCTGCGGCGCCCGTGCCACTCAACTTGCCGCCGAGTTCGCCATGCACTGCCACGCCTGTGGCCAGCGTAACTATCCACGGATCTCGCCGTGCATCATTACGCTGGTTACCTGCGGTGAAGCGATGCTGCTGGGGCGCAGTCCGCGCTTTCGGCCGGGGCAGTATTCCACGCTTGCCGGCTTTATCGAGCCGGGCGAGTCGGCCGAAGAGGCGGTTCATCGTGAAGTCTATGAAGAGGTGGGCGTACACATCGACAACTTGCGCTATCACCAAAGTCAGGCGTGGCCGTTTCCGCATTCGCTGATGCTGGGCTTCTTTGCCGAGGCGACGACCCGGCGAATCCGTATTGATGAACACGAAATCAGCGATGCGGCCTGGTTTTCGCCGCGCCAGTTGCCCGGGCTGCCGGCGCCTTACTCCATCGCCCGCGAGCTGATCGAGACGCACTTGGCGAAATGGCGCGAAAGCTAGGCGTCGGGAAAAAGCGTGCTTAGCCGAGTAGCCAGCATCACGTTGCCCGTGGCCTTGAGCTTGCCGCTCATAAAGGCGCTCATCCCGTTGACGTCGCCGCGCATAATACCTTTTAGCGTGTCGCTACTAAGGCTCAGACTAACGGAAGGGTCGTCGTGCTCCCCCGTTTCAACGTCGAGCGTGCCGTCGTTTATGCGCAGGTAATAATCGCCGAGATCAGAAAAATGAAACTGGAAGACTTCGTGCATGTCACGGGCGGCGTCCGGATCAAAGCGTGCCTGCAGTTTTTCAAGCGTCGTGGACGACATAACGGGCTCTCTTGGTCAATAACGGACACATTAGCGTAACACCACTTATCGCATTAGCGGTAAACGGCGCGCCACTATCGCGCGTCAACACGAGGAGATAGCAAGTGGGTGATTGGGTAATCAACATTGTCACGTTTTTTATACAGGCCGTCATTGTGGTTGGCTTGGTGGGGCTGGCAGCGTTGCTGTTCAGGCGCACGCAAAGTGGCGATGACGAAGGGCTAACGCTGCATATCGAGGCGCTTAACGATAAGCGTCGCCAGCGTCATCGCCAGCTCGAAATGGCCGGCCAAGCGCCGCAGCGGCGCAAGAAGCTATTACAGGTGCTTTGCCCGAAGCGCAAGGCCGCCCGCGATGGCAAAAATGCCGACAAAAAACATCAGCAAGAGGGCAATGCGGAGCCAAGCGCTAAGCCGCGTGTCTGGGTACTGGATTTTTACGGCGATATCAAAGCGTCCGCGACCGAGCACTTTGCCGAAGAAGTCTCGGCGGTCATCGGCGTGGCAAGCACCGATGACGAGGTGGTGGTGCGGCTGGAATCCGGCGGTGGGCTGGTGCACGCCTATGGTCTGGCAGCAGCCGAGCTTGAACGGCTCGCCGCGGCCGGGCTTTCCACAACCGTGTGCATCGACAAGGTCGCGGCCAGCGGTGGTTATCTGATGGCATGCACCGCCAGCCACATCAAGGCTGCCCCCTTTGCCGTGCTTGGCTCAATTGGCGTGGTTGCGCAGGTGCCCAACGTGCACCGCCTGCTCAAGCGCCATGATATCGACGTGGAGCTTCTTACCGCGGGCAAGTACAAGCGCACGCTGACCGTGCTGGGGGAGAATACCGAGGAAGGCCGTGAAAAATTTCTCGACGATCTGGAAAATACGCACCGCCTGTTCAAGGAGTACGTAGCCCGGAATCGCCCTGCCGTGGATATCGAGATGCTGGCCACCGGCGAGATCTGGTATGGCAGTGAAGCGCTTGACCACTGCCTGATTGATAGCGTGCAGACCAGTGAAGCCTATCTGGTTGAACGCATGAAGCAGGCGCGCGTTTTCAACGTTTGGCTCGAAGCGCCCCAGAGCATCGGGGATAGGCTGGGTATCGCGCTTTCATCAGGCGTTGAGCGAGCGGGCGTCAAGGCGCTGGGCGCCCTTGAAGCGGCACGCTGGCAAAAGCACTAACCGAGTAGGCTGTTGCCACCATGAGCGGCTGGCTAACCACTGCTTTCGGCGAGTGCCTGAATGACGGCTTTAACGGTTTGGCTTGAAAGCGAATAGTAGATCGTCTGTGACTCCCGCCGCGTAGTGACCAGTGCCTGCTGGCGCAGGATGGCCAAATGCTGGGAAAGCGCCGACTGACTGAGTTCAAGCCGCTGGTTGAGCTGGGTGACCGACAGCTCTTTTTCGGCTAGCAGACAAAGAATATGCAGCCGCTTGGCATTGGCCATGGCCTTTAATACTTGGGCGCTTGCGTTGATAGAGCCGCCGTTATTACCCAGCAGGTGCACGGCGGCGCGATTGAAGCTAGGCATGGTTAGCTCCTGGCATAATTAACTCCTGATATCCTTGGTTTCCGGCATTTGTCGCTCTTGGAGAAGCGCGATAACAAAGGCACTTGGCCCGGTCGTGGGCGCAAGCGACGTATCTCGCTGATTTAAGTTTCCGTAAATTAGCGTGTCTTGTCTAAAAGGCGATTCAACGATGCATCAATGGTTTTTCAACGGCTAGGGATTTAGGGCGCGCAAGCGGCGACTTTTTTTCGTGCCGGCGTTGCGTATAATGCTTGCGTCGCCCCTGCGGGCAGGAGGGTTCCCTCACCCCTCCGTTTTCCCACCAAAAAGGATCTTAACCATGTTTGTCTTGACCGATCTCCAGTACCGCCGCTGCCTATTCCTTATGGTGGTGTTCCATATTGCCATCATTGCTGCAAGCAACTATTTGGTACAGCTCCCCTTTACACTTTTTGGTTTACATACGACCTGGGGCGCGTTCAGCTTTCCGTTCATTTTTCTGGCCACCGACCTTACCGTACGACTGTTTGGCAAGGGGCCCGCACGCTCGATTATTCTGCGTGTCATGTTGCCCGCGCTGGTGGTGTCGTACGTGGTTTCGGTGATTTTTCCCCGAGGTGAATACGCCGGGTTTGCCGCCCTGGGCGAGTGGAGCACTTTTGTGGCGCGCATTGCGCTGGCCAGCTTTTTGGCCTACGCGGTTGGCCAGCTGTTAGATGTGCAGGTGTTTAATCGCCTACGGCGGATGGTGTGGTGGGTCGCGCCGGTATGCTCCACCGTCATTGGCAACTTTGCCGATACCCTCGCATTTTTCTTTACCGCTTTTTATCAAAGCCCGGATGCGTTCATGGCGGCTAACTGGCTGGAAATCGCGCTGGTAGATTACGCCATCAAGCTGGGTATCAGCATGGTGTTGTTCCTGCCGCTATACGGCGTGCTGCTGGCCTGGCTGATGCGCCGGCTGATGGTTTGGACAGATGACGTTGAGACAACACCGCGGACCGCCTGATAAGAATTGAAAGCCTGCTAATAGATCTTTTGATAAGACCTTTGGATATAGACAAACACAGGAGCCTTTATGCCGTCCCCGGTTGCGCTTTACTGCCTTGATAGCGGTGCGGATGACAGCGACGAGCTGCCGCTAATCATCATCCACGGCCTTTTGGGCAGTGCCGATAACTGGCGTTCGCATATCCGGGCGTGGCGCACCACGCGCCGCGTGATCGCAGTAGATTTGCGTAATCACGGGCGCTCGCCCCACGCCGACGGCATGGACTACGCGGCCATGAGTGACGACGTGCTGGCGCTGCTTGATAGGCTCGGCATTGAGCGTGCCCACGTGCTAGGGCATTCCATGGGCGGTAAGGTCGCGATGAGCCTGGCACGGCTTTCGCCCGAACGGGTAGCGTCACTGCTGGTGGCCGATATTGCGCCGGTGGCGTATCGCCACGGCCACGACGATATCTTTGCGGCCATGCGCGAAGTGCAAAACGGGCGGCCGGCTGATCGCCGCGAAGCCGATGCATTACTCGCCCGGCATATTGATTCCCGCGCGGTGCGGCTGTTTCTGGCGACTAATCTTCAGCGCGGTGAAGGCGAGCTTACGCTGCGCGTGGGGCTTGATCAGATCATTGACGGCTACCCGGCTATTATCGCACCGCCGGCGGGGGTGGCCGCGTTTGAAGGACCGTGTTTGGTGCTGCGCGGCGCGGATTCTCCCTATGTGCAGGATGACATGCTGCCGACGCTACGCGACGTGTTGCCCAAAGCGCGTGTCATTACCCTGAAAGATGCCGGCCACTGGCTGCACGCCGATCAGCCAGAGGCTTTTAGTCAGGCGGTTGAAACGTTTATTGAGGCACACTCGGGTTAAAGCGCATGAGGGTCGACGGCAAGGGCGCTAACCGGCAGCGGCGTCTGGATGATGTCGCGCTGCTGTAAAAATGCCTCCATGCGCTGATAGCGGCGGGTATCAACTGCCGCCGGGCGCAGTGCCATATGACGCACTATGCTCGGCCAGGCGTCGGCGTTGGCGCTGTTATCCAGTGCCGGATAGGCCTCAGTAAGCGCTTCCCAGGCACGTTCGGGGTGTTCAGCAATCCAGTTCGCGGCGTTCTCCAGGGCAATGGTCAGATGTTGCCAGGTGTCCTGACGCCGGTTCAGAGTGTCAGCCTTGACCATTAAAATCAGCCCATCATGGCTGGGCAGGCCAAGCTCGGCATAGGACACCACGCTGGCGCCGATGCCGTCGGTGGCCAATTGGGCTGGCAGCGCGTTGTAAAAGCCGTCAGCCAGTACATCAATATTGCCTTCCTGCAGTTCGTGCTCACCGCCATAATGCACGTTACGCGGGGGTACGTAGTTATCGGTCTGACGCACGCTGTCGGGTACCAACAGCGGTACGATAAGTTCAGCACCTTCGCGAGTGGTATAGCCGTAAGTGCGGGTGGCTAGTGCCGCATGATTTTCCGGCATGGTGTCACCGGCAATAATAACCGCATTGAGCGGCGTTTCCATCAGTGTGGCGATGCGCACCAAGCCGGCATCGTCGTGATTGATCAGGTGTAATAGTGGCTGGCGGGCAAGCGCGGCATCCACCTCACCGGCAGCCAGCAATTTAGCGGGCAATGAAGGGTCTGCCGGTGGTTTGAGCATAACGTCAAGCCCCTGTTTTTGATAAAGTCCACGAAGCTGGGCAATCAACAGCGGCGCGTGCTGCGGGCTTAAAAACCAGTCAAGCATGATCGTCAAGGGTTCTACCGGCGGGGGGCTTAGCGGCTCCGGCGGAGCAATGGCGACGCTGGGCGCTTGGATGACGACCTGCTCGGGTGGCCAGAGCCCTTCGGGCACCTGTACCTCGGTATCCAGCGTCAACGCCGTGGCGCTGTTATCAGCGGGCGGCTGTGTGGCAGGCGCTGCCGATTGAGCGCAGGCGCCTGTGCTAACCAGCCAAAGCCACGGCAAAAGGCAAAGCGCAAAGCCAAGTCGATATCGCAACATGATGAAAGCTCTCGATGTCATAGGACGAAGTGTATCTGTATGGCAAATGGCCTGGCTAGTTCGGCGTTAAACGACCGGTAAGCAATAAGTCACGGTAAAGACATGGCCTGCATGTCATAATAGTCAAGGCAATGCGGTCGAGACGGGGAATCATGGACGCACTTTATACCTTCTTTTTATTAGGCGGCGGCTTGATGACGTTAAGCATCCTGGCCAGCCGCTTGTCATCGCTGTTTGGCCTGCCGCTTTTGCTGATTTTTCTGGGGCTGGGCATGCTGGCCGGCGAAGAGGGCATCCTCGGCATTGAGTTTGACGACTACTCGATGGCATTCGTTATTGGCCACCTGGCGCTTGCCATGATTCTGCTGGATGGCGGCTTGCGCACCCGGCTGAAAACGTTCCGCGTGGGTTTCAAGCCGGCGCTGTTGCTGGCCACGTTCGGAGTGTTGGTGACCAGCGCAATCGTCGGCGTCATCGCTATGCTGACATTTGACCTGACGCTGATCCAAGGCTTGTTAGTCGGTGCGATTGTGGGCTCGACCGACGCCGCCGCGGTGTTTTCCATGCTCAACGGACGCGGCGTTAACCTCAATGAACGGGTCGGGGCAACGCTTGAGATCGAGTCGGGCACGAACGACCCGATGGCCATTTTTCTCACGCTCATGCTGGTCGAAATGTTGGTGGGCGATATTGGCGGCGTTACCGAAACGGTGCTGTTTTTTATTTCACAGTTCGGTATCGGGCTTGTCGTGGGGATTAGCGGTGGCTGGGTCAGCGCCAAGCTGCTGCGTTGGCTGGACCTTGCGCCCGGCCTTTATTCCATGCTGGCGCTGGCGCTGGGCTTTAGCGTATTCGGGCTGACCAGCGTGCTCGGCGGCAGCGGTTTTTTGGCGATCTACCTTGCCGGGCTGATGATTGGTAACCAGCCGGGGCGGCATCTCAGCTATATTTTGCCCGTTCACGACGGCTTAGCCTGGCTGAGCCAGATCGGACTATTTTTGGTGTTGGGCCTATTGGTAACGCCAAGCGAGCTGTGGGAGGTTGCGCTGCCAGCATCCCTTGTCGCGCTGGCGCTCATTTTTGTCGCCCGGCCCATTGCGGTCTTCGCGATCATCAAGCCGTTTTTCAAGTTTCGCTCCCGAGAAGTGCTGTTTATTGCCTGGGTCGGGCTGAGGGGGGCCGTCCCTATTGTGCTGGCTATCTTCCCGCTGATCGGGGGCGTGGACAACGCATCGTTATATTTCAACGTGGCGTTTGCCGTAGTGCTGATGTCACTTTTAATACAGGGCGGCTCGCTTGCCTGGGTAGCGCGCTGGCTGAAAGTGGAGGTGCCCAGCGGCACGACGCCTAATCGCCAAGGGCCGCTGGGTATCCTGCCGGAAAATGATTTCGAGATGTTTGTTTATGAGGTGGAGAATCAGGATCTCGACAACGTGCCGATCCGCCTGCTGCGATTTCCCTCAGGAGCGTTGATTTCGGCGTTGTTTCGCAATCATGCCATGCTCCACCCCAAAGGCAATACGCGGCTGAAAAGCGGCGATATACTTTGCGTGATTGGGCGTGCCGAGGATGTAGGGGCGCTCAATCGGCTGTTTAACGGTGATGCCAAACTCAAGCAGGAAAGGGCGTTCTTTGGCGCCCTTACCCTTGAGGGAAGCGCGAAAATGCAGGATGTGGCCGAAGCCTATGGCCTAACGTTGAGCTCGAGTACGCCGGGCATGACGCTTGGCGAGTTTATGGCGCTGCGCGTGGGTGGGCATCCGGTCGTGGGCGATGACGTTGACTGGCACGGTATCCAATGGGTAGTGAGCGAAATGGACGGCAATATGGTTACACGAGTGGGGCTACGACTTTACTAAAGGCATTGACTTCCAAAGGAAAGCTGGTATCATACGCTCCAAGTTGGAGGGATGGCAGAGTGGTTTATTGCACCGGTCTTGAAAACCGACGTAGGTTAATACCTACCCAGGGTTCGAATCCCTGTCCCTCCGCCAGAATACTTACGAATCAAGCGCCTACGGGCGCTTTTTTCGTTTTATAAGGCGATCAATATAATCGAGTGATCCTTCAATGTGAGAGGATCGTGACGAGAACATGCATAGCCGCGGCAGATAGCACTAGCGTTGAAAGGGCGCTCACGCAAAATTATATTTGAGGCTTGCGTATGGAACTTGCTAGCGGCATGCTTGTCGATTAGTTAAGAACACGACCGACGGAGCATGTTTACATGGCTTACAACGAATCACACCTTTCCAAAACGCAAACTACCCAAGGGGTAAGCGATCTTGGTGCTAGTAAGGTGTTGCGTAATACCTATGCGCTTTTGTCCATGACGCTGCTGTTTTCAGCGGTGACTGCCGGTGCCGCCATGGCCATGGGCATTGAGCGTATCAACATTCTGGTGTTCTTCATTGGCGCCTACGGCTTGATGTTCCTCGTTCACAAAACGGCCAATTCAGCCACCGGGCTGCTGGCGACATTCGCCTTCACCGGTTTTATGGGTTTCACGCTAGGACCTATTCTGTCAGCGTACCTTACCTTGCCCAACGGTGCCGAGCTGATCATGACGGCACTGGCCATGACAGGGCTTACGTTTGTTGGCTTGTCAGCCGTTGCCCTTGTCACCAAAAAAGACTTCAGTTTTTTAAGTAACTTCCTGATGGCCGGCGCTATCGTGTTGATCCTTGCCATGGTGGCAGGAATGATCTTCAACATTGCAGCGCTTTCGCTGATGGTATCAGCCGGTTTCGTGCTGTTTTCTTCAGCCGCCATTCTCTACCAGACCAGCGAAATGGTGCATCGCGCCGGCGAGACCAACTACATTCTCGCCACCATTACGCTGTATGTCTCTATTTATAACCTGTTCATCAGCCTGCTCACTCTGCTGGGTATCATGAGCAACGACTAACTTGCTTGGTAAGCCTTTCAGGCAGACTTTGTAAAAGCAGACCCTGCCTTAGCGGGGTCTGCTTTTTTGTATTGAGCTTCAACGTTTCTGTTTAATATGTTGTGCAACCAAGGGGCACTCATGCGATACGCACTGTTGGTAATGGGCGCTCCTTATAGCAGCCAGGCACCGCACTCGGCGCTGCGCTTTGCGTGCGCGCTACTGACCCAGGGGCATACGCTGGACAGCGTGTTTTTCTATCAGGATGGCGTCCATAACGCCTCGTTTCTGATGACACCGCCACAAGATGAAGACAACCTTTATCGGCAGTGGCTCGCGCTTAATGACGAGCACGGCGTGGCGCTCGACGTATGCATTGCCGCCGCACTGCGCCGCGGTTTATTGAATGAGGCGGAAGCCAAGCGTCACGGCCAGCCTGGCTATAATGTTGCGGCTCCCTTTGAGCTGACTGGGCTCGGGCAGCTTCTTGAACTTCAGCAGCGCTGCGATCGTGTGATTACCTTTGCCGCTTGAGTCTTTTCTGCATGAGACGTGACAATGAACCAACGTGATACGCTACTTATCGTGATACGCAGCGCTCCGCATGACGGCATTCGGCTGCGTGAAAGCCTGGATGCGCTGCTGGTCGGGGCGGCGTTCGGCAGGCCGGTTGTGCCTCTGTTCATGGGCCAGGGCGTGCTGGCGCTGTTGCCTGACCAAACACCCGGTGCGCCGGGGCAGAAGTCGACGTTACCCATTATTCAGATGCTGGAAATGTACGATATTGAGACGCTGTATCTGGCAGAGCGCGATGTAACAGCCAGCGGGCTATCCCAGGCTGATTTCGTTGCGAGTGCCAAGACGCTTGATGCGGGGCAGGTGCAGGCGCTGTTCCATGACGCCCGGCATGTTCTTACTTTTTAACGGGGGCTTGATAAATGATATTGCATATTTTGAATCGTGTCCCTGATAACGGTCAGGCGGCGGCTCAGGCACTTTCCATCATGGCGCCTGAAGACCAGCTGGTGCTGATTGAAGAAGCTGTCTTTGCCGTACTTGATGCCCAGTGGCAAGGGTGGCATATCGCGCAGGGACACATTCATGTGCTGGAAGAGGACGCTGTGTCTCGAGGGCTTGCGGATATTGCCGGTAAGCAGGCGCTGGCCCTTATTAGCATTGACACCTTTGTGGCACTAACGGCACAAGCGCACCAAACAGTCAGCTGGAACTAAACGGACAGGCAAGCATGTCGGAAACAAAAATATACCGTTATCTTAATGACGATAAAACTATCCCATTAGATGCAGAAGGCTACCTCGTTAACAGAGAAGAGTGGTCAGCCGAAGTCGCGAAATCGCTTGCCGCTGAAGAAGACATTGCACTCACTCCTGAGCACTGGGAACTTATTCAAGTGCTGCGGGACTTTTACACCAAGTATGAAATGGCACCGGCCATGCGCGCCTGGGTCAAAGCCGTTAAACAGCACCTTGGCGAAGAAAAGGGAAAATCAATTTACCTGATGTCCCTTTTTCCTGGCAGTCCGGCAAAGCGGGCCGCTAAAATTGCCGGGTTGCCCAAACCCACCAACTGTCTTTAAGCCGGAGGCTCGAACGGGTGCCCCAAAAGAGCTTTAAGGTGAGCTTCCGTTGCGCTCGCAAGCGACTCCAGGTGATAGCCGCCTTCGAGTATTGATACCAGTCGGTTCTCGGCATATTGCGCGGCAACCTCCATCGCCTGCCGTGTCACCCAATAGAAATCACTATCGTCGAGCAGTATTTCTGACATCGGGTCGTCACGGTGGGCATCAAAGCCCGATGATAAGAGCACCAGATCGGGTTTGAACGCGTGAAGTGCCGGCAGCCACTGACTTTTTATCGCCTGGCGAAACACCTCTCCGTTACTGCCGGCTTTAAGCGGCGTGTTGACCACATTCTGAGAGTCATCGTGCAGGTAGCGCCACGGGTAGAAGGGCGACTGAAAGCTTGTACAAATCAGAATATCCGGATCCTGTTTGAAGATATCAATGGTGCCATTGCACTGGTGCACATCAAAATCCAGAATCGCAATGCGCTTGGCCGCGTATTTCTCTCGCGCATAGGCGGCGGCGGCGGCGACGTTATTATAAAAACAGAACCCCATGGTGGCCGCCGCCTCAGCGTGATGCCCGGGCGGGCGTACCGCGCAAAAAACGTTATCGGCCTGATGGCGGAATACTTGATCAACGCCGCGTAGCCCGGCCCCTGCGGCCATGGCAGCAGCCTTCAGGCTGTCTGGATTCATCAGCGTATCGTCATTGAGCATCACGATATCCTGATGCGGCACGCAGCTTTTAAGCGCCCTCAGGTGCCCAGTCGGATGCACACGCGCCAGATCTTCCGTGCTGGCCTCTTTGGCATCCGCCTGCATGGTCTGCTGTAATAGCCCCGCAAGAGATAAACGAGCGCTGATTGCTTCGAGCCGCTGAGGGTTCTCGGGGTGTTCTGGCCCCATATGATGCAAGGCGCAGTAGGGGTGCGTGATAAAGGATGTGATCATTTGGGCGCTCCGTTATGACTAAAGATAGCTTAATCAAAAAGCCGGGGTATGTAACAGTGCCCATAGGTCGTAACACGGCAGGATGATGCCTTATGATGGCAAAAATTCGTTGCGCGAGTTTGCCGCAGGAGAAACCAGGTGAGTACAAAGTTTTTACACCATTTTTTACAGCCGGCGTCGCTGGCGGTCATCGGTGCCTCGGAAAAACCTGAGTCCCTGGGCGGGCTGGTACTACGCAATATTCAGGAAGGCGGGTTCAGGGGCAACGTATGGGCAGTAAACCGACGCGGCTACGCCAATGTTTTTAACGCGCCGTGCGTTGCACGAGTGCGCGACTTGCCCGCCATACCCGACTTGGCTGTTGTTTGTACCTCGATTGAAGGCGTACCGGCCTTGATCAAATCGTTGGGCGAGTTCGGCATCAAAGCGGCACTGGTTCTTTCCGGCGGCGCCCATCTGGATCGTGACAGCGATAGCCAGGGCTCTATCAAGGAGCGCATGCTCAAGGCCGCGCGCGCGTCCGGTATCCGCCTGTTGGGGCCTGAATGCATGGGGGTCATCGTTCCCGGCAAAAAGCTCAACGCCTCTTATGCCAGCCAACCGGTCAAGGCGGGGCGTGTTGCCTATCTGGGCCAGTCAGGCATGCTGGCTAACGCCATGATTGACTGGGCCGCCGGGCGCGATGTGGGGTTTTCACATGTCGTCACCGTTGGCAACAGCGTCGATGTGCTGCTGCCTGACGTACTCGACTACATCAATCAGTACTCACCGGCACAGGCGATCTTACTGCATCTGGAGCATATCCGCGATGCGCAGCACTTCATGACAGCGCTGCGTGATGCCTCGCGCAACCACTTGGTAGTAGCGATAAAAAGCGGCCGCACGTCCGCCTCGGAACTAACGGTACAGCCAACCACTCCCGGCATTGCCCACCGCGATACGGTCTTCGATGCGGCCTTTTCACGCGCCGGCGTGGTGCGCGTCGATGATTCGGACGAGCTGCTCGATGCGCTGGAAACGCTGTCGCGTATGCGCCCGCTGAAAGGGGATCGCCTGGCGGTGGTGTCTAACGGGCTAGGGCCGGCGATGTTGGCCATTGATAAATTGATCAGCGCCGGAGGAAAGCTGGCCCGATTCAGCGTGGATACCCAGCATGCGCTGAATCGTCACGGCCTGGATATCAGCAAACCCGGTGAAAACCCCGTGGATCTGAGCGGAAACGCTACGCCACAGCGCCTCGTTGAGGCATTGTCCATCGTTAGTGCCGATCCTAACGTGGATGCAGTGCTGCTAGTTCACGCTGCTACCCGCTTGGCGCCTTCGCTGGATACGGCGCAAGCGGTGATTGCTAGCCGCGATAAGTTCCGGCGTAATCTCCTGACCAGCTGGATGGGGCTGAAAGAGGCGCAAAATGCCCGTCATGTGTGCAATCAGGCCGGTGTTCCGACCTATATTTCACCCGAGAAAGCCGTCAAAGCCTTCATGCATATGGTGGATTACCAGCGCGTTCAGTCGCTCTTACAAGAGACACCCCCGAGCCTGCCATTTTCCACCAGCGCCGCGATTCGTGCCCGTTGCCACACGTTAATCAAGGCGGCCAAAGCGGCCGGCCGGCAAACGCTGACGCATTCAGAAACCGCTCAGGCCCTCGAGGCGTACGGGATTCCCGCGGCTACCAGCCTGTATTTTCATACCGAGGAAGATGCGCTGAAGGTGGCAGGGGAGATTCCGGACCTTAAAGCGCTGAAAATCGTTCACGAGGGCAACTGCCGGCCGTTTCG
>Ga0208135_100201_pt1 | contig 46608 bp, 40 predicted proteins | sample AntDeeMetag02WF5_FD_184757 | JGI IMG/M metagenome (GOLD analysis project Ga0208135, IMG submission 184757) | Saline lake microbial communities from Deep Lake, Antarctica - Antarctic Deep Lake Metagenome 02WF5 (SPAdes) (version 2) | ecosystem: Environmental > Aquatic > Non-marine Saline and...
CTTGAGCGCGTCGAGGCCCTTTTCCTCCGCGGCGCTGATGAAGATCGCCTCGTCCGGGTCGATGTCGTGCTCGCGCAGTTGCGCGTCGACGGTCTCCTTGTAGTCGGGCTCGATGAGGTCGGCCTTGTTCACGGTGACGACGGACGGGAGGTAGACGCGGTTGTCCATCACGCCGTCGATGAGGCGGTCGATGTCGACCTGCTCGCCGATGGTGACGTCGGCGTTGACGTGCCCGTGTTCGCGCAAGACGCCCTTGATGGTGCCCTCGTCCAGGTCCAGGTCGGCGCTGGAATTGACCGACAGGCCGTCCTTGGCCTTCCGGCGGATGGAGACCCGCGGCGGCTTTCGGTCGACGCGGACCTTGTTTTTGTAGAGTTCTTCGCGCAGGCGCGCGTACTGCTCGATCTCGAAGACGGAGAGGACGAAGACGACGAGGTCGGCCGTGCGGACGACCGAGAGCACGGCCTGGCCGTCACCGCGGCCGCTCGCGGCGCCCTCGATGAGCCCCGGCACGTCGAGCATCTGAATGTTGGCGCCGCGGTACTGCAACATGCCGGGATTGACGTCGAGTGTCGTGAACTCGTAGGAACCGACCTCGCTGTCGGCGTTCGTCATGGCGTTGATCAGCGTCGACTTGCCGACGCTGGGAAACCCGACCAGGGCGACGGTGGCGTCGCCGTGTTTCTCGACGGAGTAGCCGGTGCCGCCGCCGGCGGAGGACTGGTTCTCGAGTTTCTCCTTGAGCTCCGCGAGCTTGGACTTCAGCCGGCCGATGTGTGCCTCGGTCGACTTGTTGTAGGGCGTGCTGGCGATCTCCTCTTCGATCTCGCGGATCTCCTCTTCGAGCCCCATTACGTGTACGTCGGCCCGCCGTCCCGAATAAGGCTTTCCTCCCGTCCCGGCGACGGGCGTCCGGTCGGCGCGCCCCTGGCCGCGGCCACCCGCCGGGTCACTGGCGGCATCGGCCCGTGAAACCCGACGCCGTGGGCCGTCGCTGCCGTGTGCAGCCGACATGAGGAAACCGAGGGAACGCCTTCGATACCCCTCCCGGCGGGCGAATCTCTCAATCACACGTGCATTTCGACACACTAATACGGGGCCCAACACCACAACTCGACAATGGCAGACGTCGATCGCTTTCGCGACAGCACGCAGATTCTGCTGCCAGCGACTGCCCTCGACGGGATTCGGGACGAACTCGAAACCCGCTTTACGCTCACCGTTCGCCAGGAAGGCCCACAGGTCCGCATCATCGGCTCCCCCGTGGAGATCAAGCAGGCCACGGACTTCCTCGCGATGAACGGTGTGACGCTGGCCTGAATCGTCTTCTCGATCCCGTTTCGGTCCCTGACTGTGCGTCAGTCAGTAGCGGTGGGCACAGCCGATAGCGCGTAGAATAGTCGGGATGGCCCCAAGATCCGCTCAGAACAGCGCGTCGGACTCGTCGAGGACCTGTGCGGGACCGCCGACCTCCCACTGGCGGGTGTCGACGCCGCAGTCGGCCACCGCTTCCTCCACGCGGTCGACGTGCTCCGCGGTCGTGTTGACGTAGACGCTAGCGCCGGTGTCGACGGAGAAGTAGACGGGGACGTCCGCCTCGGTCCGGAGCTCTCGCACGGCGTTGAAGATTTCGAGGGTCCGGGGTTGCCAGTACACCCAGCCCGCGGGCCCGGTCATCGTCGTCGCCGCCAGCGAGAGGGAGTCGTGCTCGGCGAGTTCGAACGTCCGCTCGAACTCCCCCTCCCGGAGCGCGTCGCGCATCTCGGCGATCTGGCCGTGCATGTGGGCCATCCGCCCCTCGAACATGTGGCTCTCGGCCGCTTCCCGGTGGGCCGCTTCGGTCTCCTTGTAGGAGGGGACCATCCCGGCAACGACGCGGAGGTCCTCTTCCAGATCGGTCTCGATGCGTTCCGAGCGGCAGTCCGCGTCGTTCATCCCCGTCCGGAGGTGGGAGAACGCACCCGTGACCGCGCGTGCGGCCGAGGACGAACCGCGCCGGGCGACCGTCGATATCTCCGGACGAGTCATGTCGAGCCCCGCCGCCTCGACGAGCGCCATCGCCGCCGCGGCGAAGCCCGAAGAGGAAGATCCGAAGCCGATGTTCGTCGGGAAGTCGTTCTCGGATTCGAAGCGGACGCGGTGGTCGACGCCCGCCAGGTCGCGGACGTGGTCGACGACGGCCCGCACCCGCTCGGCGCCGCGGCCCTCGACCGGTTCCCCGTCGATGACGTAGTCGTCCTCGTCGAGATTGGGGTCCCACTCAGCCGTCGTCAGGCTGTGGCTCGGCGCCGTACAGACGCTGATAGAGTCGTGGTACGGCAGCCGCAACTCCTCGTCGCGCATCCCGTGGTACTTCACCAGCCCCTGGATCGGGTGTGCCTTCGCCGTCGCTTTCATACTGCTTTCTTCTGTGGGGTGTACTTTGCAGTTGCGTCTCTCAGCCACTGGTGTCACGCCCGTGACCGAACTGAGTGTAAACGGCGTGGTTCTATCGAGATTTTCAGCGAGTGATACGTTCGGGCCCGGTTCCGGTCAGTAGAGGTGCTAGAGGTAACGATTGGGTGTGTTCAGGGAGATGTGACTGGCGGTACCGCAAACACGTCGAAAGCCCTCGGCGCGCTCGACTCGTGCGAACCCGCTGTGCGCGCTCGTTCCTCGCGTGCTTCCGGGTTCGGACTTCGTCGACCGCACCTCGCCCTTTCAGTCCTCCAGGACAGCGATGCTCGCGCGATGAAACGCGCTCGCGATTGTAACCACCACTCCTCCCCGGATTCGCGTCGTCCGCCGCGAATCACGCTTCCTTCCACAGGTACCAGCGGTCGGCCGGGAGCGCGTTACATCGCGCGACCAAGGGCAGGGCTGCGGTGCTGGACTCTCCTGGTGGACTGAGTTCGTCCCCTGTACGCTCGCCACTTTCGGTCCCCTGCGCGGTTGCTGCACTGGCAGTCCCACGTTTCCAGATTCCGGGATCGATCGAGATTGATAAGCCGTTCGACCACCGAATCCCAAACAATGGACCGTCGTGCGTACCTCCGGACCGTGGGTGGGCTCTCGACCGTCGGGCTGGCCGGCTGCTCCGGACTGGTCGCCGAACAGAGCACCGGCAGCCAGTCCTACGACGTCGGCATGTCGACGGACGCGTTCAGACCGGCGCGGGTCGAGATAGCCCCCGGCGAGACCGTGGTCTGGCGCAACACCAGCTCCCACGCCCACACCGTCACCGCCTACGAGGACTCCATCCCCGGGGATGCCGCCTATTTCGCCTCGGGCGAGTTCGACAACCAGAGCGACGCCGAAGACGGCTGGATCGGCGAGACGAAGGGGGCGCTCTACCAGGGCAACGAGTACGAGTGGACCTTCGAGGTCCCCGGAGAACACCACTACTTCTGCGTCCCCCACGAGCAGGCGGGGATGGTCGGGACCGTTGTCGTCACCGGACGGGAAACCGCCACTGAGTGACGGGGACCGCGTCGCCACTCGTTGGCGACGAAAATACGAAACGGTGCGGCGAAAACCGACTTACTCTGCGGCTTCTTCGTCCTCGACGACCTCGCCGACGTCCTCCTCGTCGACGTCGACGGAGGTCTCCTCTTCGGCGGCGACTTCCTCGGGGTGGGCCTCGAGGGTGGTCTTCTGGATCTCGACCCGGCGGAGCGGGTAGATGTCCTTCGCCTCGCCGTAGATGGCCGAGGAGAGACGGCCCTCGACGATGGAGTCGACGAGCTGCTCGAAGGTCCGGTCCTGAGCCGACTCGCGGACGAGATCGATCATCGTCCGGCGGATGGCCTGCTCCTGGGACTCGTCGGCGCTCTTCGTGGTGAGCGCGACGGGCTGGATCTGGACGCGGTAGTCGTCCGTCGTCAGGACGGTGATGAACGCCTCGATCTTCGAGGAGCCCCGGCGGACGAGCGAGCGCAGGTAGTCCCGCGTCAGCTCGTGTTTGACGAACTCCGTGTAGGCAGAGTCCGAGGCGACCTCGTTGATCTTGAAGGTCAGCTTGATGTTGTTCTCGCTGGCGTCGTTGTTCAGGTCACCCAGCGTGGTCTCGATGGTGCGGCCGAGCACCTTGTCCGGTTCGTCTGCCGTGGTCTGGCCGAGCTCCGCCCGGTCGAACTGCTCGGGGGCGAGCACGTCATACCACCGCTTCTGTTGCTTGCGTCGGGATACGGATCGTTCGCTCATGTGTTGTTGGTAGTCGTGTGGTCGGATAACTGTGCCGCGACGGAGAGGTTGACGACGTAGTCGTCGACGGTCGACTGCAGGCCGCCGGTCGTCTCGCGCTCGATGGTCGTCACGAGCGCGTCGTCCTCGATAGTCGTACGCATCTCGTCGGTGTTGTCCGGGCGCACGGCGCGCGCGAGTCGCTCCGCAGTCACGGGGTCGCCGTGTGTCGTGCGGACAGTCGCGCGTTTCATAGTGCCTCCCGGAACGCCTCGACGAACTCGTAGCGTTCGCCCGCGAACTGCGCGCGAGCCCTGTCCTCGGTACCGGTCGCGTCGCCATCGGTCGCACTCACCGCGGCGTCCAGCGCCGCGGAGACGTCGGTGCCGTCCGTCGACCGGGCGGCCGCCTCGTCCTCGCCGACGACGAGTGTCACCGGTTCCGGCGAGCGGAAGTCGGCGACGAGTCGCGCGACGGTGCCGACGGGCATCGCGGCCCCGCGGGCGACGAAGACGCCGTCGTACCGACGCGTCGTCGCCTCGGCGACGGCGGCGTGTGCCCGGTCGGCGTGGCTGCGCCACGCGGCGAGGGCTTCCTCGTGGAGGCCGTCGTGGCCGAGCGCCAGCGCAACGCCGATGCCCGGTCGCTCCCGGGCGGCGGCGTCGAGCACGTCGGCGTAGCCCCCGACCGTCTCGAAGGGACCGCCAGCGAAGGGTCGAAGCGCGCGTTCGACGCGTTCACCCGCGCGGGCAGCAGCGTGTTCGGAGCCCGTGACGGCGAGTGCGACCAGCGACGCGACGCGCCGGTGGTCGTCCTCGTCGAGCGCCTCGGGCACTTCACCGTCTGCCGGCAGGTCGAGTTCGGCGAAGGCGTCGGCCGCCGCGTCCGCGTCACCGGAGAACGGCGCGTGGACGAGTGTCGAGTGTGCGAGCCCGTCCGCGAGGTCCGGGACCGGAACGGCAACGCCCAGACGGCGTTCGATCCCAGCGTCTTCGGCGGCCTCGGCCACCGTCCCAGACAGTTCGCCCGCGGCTATCGTACCGGCGAGCGCGAGGGTCGGGTCCGGTGCGTCGCCGAGTTCGCCGGCCGCCTCGAATGCGGTCACGCTGGACGGGTTGGGCCCCGCGACAGAGACGTCGGCCGTCGCGTCGGCGTGGCCGACGGCGACGGTCAGGTCGGCGTCGGTCGCGCGAGTCGCGTCGCTGAACGGACGCACCACGGTCGCCTGGAACGGCGTCCCGCGAGCGTCGAGCGCCCGGGCGAGCACGCCCGTCGCGGCCAGCGAATCGCCGTCGGCGCGGGCGACGAGGCGGACGAAGCCGGCCTCACGCAACGCGTCGGCGACGTCGCTGGCGGCGGGGGCGGACGACTGGTCGCGACCGGTCGTGGACATCTATTCGAGGAGTTCGACGGCGGTGTCGTAGCTGTAGGTGAACTCGGCGTCGATCTCGTCGCCGCGGTAGTAGTCGACCATGCGACGGATCTTGGACTGCGTGTTCTGCAGCGCGCGCTTGTTCTGGTGGTCGCCGGGATTCTCGTCCATGTGCTCACGGAGTCGAACGGCCCGCTCCATCAGGTTGCGCAGGTCCTCGGGGAACTCCGGTTCGGCGTCGTTCTCCTCGAGGATCTCGGTGATCTTCTTGCCCGTCGCGAGTGTGACGTCCGGCACCGGCGTGCCCTGGACGCCCTCGTCGCGCAGCTTCTGGCCAATGACGCTCGACGAGTGGCCGTCCTCGGCCAGCTCGACGACGCGCTCTTCGATGGCGTCTTCGTCTACGTCGCTCCACTCCGGCGGTTCGTCTGCCGCGGGCTTGTCCGAACCGGACGAGCCTCGACGGCGTGTGTGCATTCGTGCCATTGTTCGTATTGGAACGGCACAGACCGCTATGACGCCGTTCGATAGCAGCGCCTGGCGTGATTGGCGAACGCCTGGATCTGTCGCATCCAGTGCGTCGCCGAACACGGCCGCAATCTCGGAGCCGCCCAAACGGACGGCGAGTCAGATTTGCGGTCGTGCTGTTCCCGTCTCTACAACGACGAGCGCCCGACTAAACGGTTTCCATCTGTCCGTCCGAAACCGGTCGCTCGCGCGCGAACTATCCCGAACCGCCGCCGGGAAAAATTTCGGCGTGGCCTTCTCAGAACGCGAAACCGGTCGCACGGATATAACACGCCGGGGAACAGGGAATACACAGAGATGGGGAGGATAACTGACAGGGTGGGGGTATCGACTGGGGGAAGCGGGGATTCTCGCGCCCAGACCGCGCCGCTCGCGGTCATTCTGGTCCTGGCGATGGTCATCGCCGGTTCGACGCTCGTCATCGCCGTCGGCGGGCAGGCGATTTCGGAGACGCAGACTCGACTCGACGGAGAACGGGCAGAGAATACGATGACGCAATTCGACTCCCAGGCCGCGATGGTCGCGATCGGCAGTGCCAGCGTTCAAGAGGTGAGTCTGGAATCGAGCGGGGCATCGAAGTACACAGTTCGGAACGAATCGGGCTGGATGAACGTCTCCTACACGGATGGTACCAGTGGCGACGTCACCACGGTGTACAACTCCTCGATGGGGGCGGTCTCCCGCTCGTCGGGAGACAGCACGCTGGCGTATCAGGGCGGCGGCGTCTGGCGGTCTGACGGCGAGGGGAGCGTGATGGTCTCCCCGCCGGAGTTCCACTACCGCGACGCGACGCTCACGCTCCCGATGGTCCAGGTCAGGGGCGACTCGTCCCTGAACCGGCGGGCCACTGTCACGCACAATAGCACGACCCAGCATTACCCCGACCAGGACAACAGTGACTTCAGAAACCCGCTCGACGACGGACGGGTCGAAGTCACGGTCCAGAGCGAGTACTACGAGGCGTGGGGCAAGTACTTCATGACGAGAACCGACGGTGACGTCGAGTACGACCACTCGAACGGTCGCGTGACGCTGGAGCTGGTGACCCCGCCCGAGAGCACGACCGTCACGTCGGCACTCGCAGCAGGCGCCGGCGGAAATCTCAACGTCCAGGGAACCGGTGGTGGCCCTGGTTCGTGTGCGGACTGGAACTACCTCGACAGCTACAACTCCTCGAACACGCTCGACGACTACTGCAGCCAGACCCACGGTACTAACGGGAACGTCACCTACGCCGGCGATATCACGATGTCTGGGAGTGCGGACTTCGAAGGGAGTATTCGAGGCGGAGGATACGTCCACCTGACGGGGAGTTCGTACGTCACCGAAGACGTGTACTACTCCTCGGGATCCGAACCGAGCAATTCCCGCGTCGGTGGATCGGTCGAACAGATAGCCGGCGTCGAGTCGGCGAGTCCGATCAACACGCACGTAGCAGGACGCGTGAACGACGTCGAGGGCGACAACGACAACGGCGACCCCGGCGTTCCGATAGATGGGAGCGACCGACTGACCGGGAGTGATCCGACTCTCGAAAGCGGTACGTACTACCTCGAACGCGTCGACATGGGTAGCAGTTCGGTAGACTCACTCGAGATCGATACCACAGGCGGCGACGTCACCATCGCAGTGAACGATTACATCCACGTCAGCGACGGCGGATACGATATCACTGTTACCGGGAGCAACGACGTGCGGTTCTACGTCAACACCTCCGAGAAGGAGGGTGGAAGCACTGGCCTCCACGTCGGCCAGTCGTCCGAGATAGCCACCCCCCACAACAACGCCACGCAGCTGTACGTCTATGGCAAGGACGATTTCAACGCGACGATTCAGGGGGCAGGCAGCTCTAACAGAGCCCGATTCTCCGGCGTCATCTACGCGCCGTCAAGCAGTGACGGCCCAGGTACAGTCACTGTCGGGCATGGCGATGTGTACGGCGGTATCGTCACCGGCACGGCGAACATCAACACGCAGGCGGGACTCCATTACGACGAGGCGCTCGCGGCAGAACAGGCGCTCGCGCCCGACGCAGACGTCGTCCAGGTCACCTACCTCCACATCTCCGTCAATAGCGTCAACGTGACGAGCGGCTGATTCCCCGCTTCTCCACCCGCAGAAGCTGTATCTGAAAAGACACGTGGCCACAAGCGCTAATGAGTGTCCCCGAAGGTCAGCTAGCATGCTATCCGAACAGGGGTCACCTCACGCTGCGGTGAACTGGTCTCTCACCGCGGGAATCGAAGCTAAGCCACACCACAATTATACGGAGCGATAATCCGACGTGCTAGTTTATGGCCACTCGCACACAACACGGAGAGAAGAATGAGTGAGCCGGAGCTCCGTTCTACGCGCCGGAAAAAGGGGATCGGGGACTCACGAGGCCAGACGGGACCGCTCGCCGTGATACTCGTATTCGCGCTCGTGATAACTGGAAGCACGCTGGTCGTCGTCACCGGCGGTCAGGCCATCACCGATACCCAGAACAGGCTCGATGTCGAGCGAGCCTCGAACACGATGACCCAGCTCGACTCGCAGGCGGCGATGGTCGCCATTGGCGACTCGAAGACCCAGCAGATCCCGCTGGACTCAGAGTCGATCGAGGGGTTCAGCGTCGAGAACGAGTCGGGCTGGATGAACGTCTCCTACCAGAACACGGCCACCCGCGACGTGACGACCATCTACAACGAGTCGATGGGCGCCATCGTCTACCGGAGCGGGACCGAGAGCATCGCCTACCAGGGCGGCGGCGTCTGGCGGGCCGACGGGGACCGGAGCGTGATGGTCTCCCCACCGGAGTTCCACTACCGCGATGCGACGCTCACGCTCCCGATGGTCCAGGTGAGCGGCGACCGTTCGCTCACTCGCCGCGCGACCATCACCCGCAACTCGACGACGCGGTTCTACCCGAACAAGAGCATCAACGCGAATTTCGTTAACCCGCTCGTGAGCGGGAAGGTCAACGTCACCGTCGGTGGGCCGTACTACCGCGCCTGGGGGTCGTACTTCGAACAGCGGACTGACGGGGAGGTCACGTATCAGCACAGCGAGAACAGGGTCACGGCGTCGCTAACGGTCCCGGTCGGTGAACGCCGAGTGAAGGAGGCAGTTCACGCCTCGTCGTCGTCGGGGACGATCACGTTCAAGGGATCGACCGACCCCAGCATCGACGCGTACACGTCGGCGAACGGCGACGGATACGCGGGCGAAGGAAAGGACAACGGCTGGAACAACGCGACGCTCACAACGGCCGGCGACGTCGACGTCCAGGACAACGGCGTCCAGATATACGGGAACATCTCGGCCGGCGGCTCGGTCGACATGAAGGACTGGTCCAACAATTTCCACGGCCAGCGCGTCGAGTACGGAACGAGCATCAACCCCTCGCCGCCGGCCGGCGTCGAGACCGAACAGATCTCCGAGACCCCCGACACCTCGAAGATAGACGGACCGATCAACGAGCGCGTCGACCACATCAGGAAAAACCGGGACGGCGACAGCGACTACTCGGGCGACACGATCACGAGCAGCGCGACCATCGGCGAGGAGTCGCCCGGCGGAACGATGTTCTACGTCGACCACATCGACCTCGGGTCGACTGACACCCTGACCGTCGACGCGACTGACGGCAACGTCTCCATCGCCGTGCGCGACTACGTCCGACTGGACCAGGGGACTATCGAAGTGGTTGGCGATCACCCAGTACGCTTCTACATCAAGGGCGAGAACTCCCTCTCTTCATTCTCCCCGTCTGCGACCAGCAACTCGGTCGAGCCGAATTTGCTCGTAGAGGGCGGTACGGTCCACACCGGCGGCGACGAGAACTCCACGCAGGTGTGGTTCTACGGGAAGAGCGACTTCGGGGCCGCCTCTGTGCACAACAGCGGGGACTCGAAGATCGTCGGCGTGATATACGCACCGGGGAGCGACAGCGAGATGATAATGCGGAAGAGCGAGGTGTACGGCGGTATCGTCACGAACGAGATCGAGATCCTGGACGACGGCGTCATCCACTACGACAAAGCACTGGAGAACACGCGCGCCGTCCCGGAGGCAGCGCGGACAACCAAAGTCACCTACCTCCACATCTCCGTCAACCGCGTCAACGTCACGAGCTGAGACTCACCGGGAACCCGCGCCGCCGGCGTCGTCTATCACCGGTCGATGGTGACACCGATGTCGTAGACGACGACGTGGACGACACGTGGATTCGAGTGCTCGCACTCCAGGTACTCTTCGCCGTTGATCGTTTCTATCGGCGTCGCGCCACAGTCGAAGTCGGGGTCGTCGACGAGGTAGTCGCGCCAGAGTTCGTTGCGAGGCGACGAGACGTTGAAGTACAGTGTGTCGTAGCCGCCGTTCGAGTCCGACACGGCGACGTCGGTCCCGCGCCTGTTGGCCCGGAGGAGGACAGTCGACCCGCCAGTACTCTCCACGCTCGAAGACTGTGTCGCGACGACCGGGAGCAACACGCGGTCGTTCTCGACGACGAACGGCGGTTCCTGCAACACCAGGGCCCCCTGACGCTCGACGCGGAACACGGCGCCGGCCTCGTACACGAGCTTGCGTTCCCGGTCCCCGTCGTATACGATCGGACGGATTTCGCGTGTCACCGTCGTCGGGTTCCCAGCGCTGTCTTTCACGGTGACGTTTATCGAGACGTTCTCGTCGGTGTACAGCTGTGACTCCCCGAGGCTGACCTCCGTCGCGCGGCTGGGCGCGCCGCGTTCGTAGATGTCTGCCATGTTGTCGCCGAGGACGTCGAAGGCTCGCTCTGCGTTGTTCATCTGCTCGGCGTCACGCGCCGACTCGAGCGAGCCCAGGCCGCTGACGCTGACGATAGCCACGGAGGCGACGACGAGACCGAACACGAGCGCGAAGCTCAGCACCTCGCTGGCGGCCCGGTCAGTCATTCGTCACCTCCAGTTTTTCCGACGAGGTGTACGTGACGACGACGGTCCCGCCGCCCGCGTTGGACGGCGCCAGGTCCGTCGTCGTCTGGACCCGTACCGAGACGGATATCTCCGGATCATTCGATATCAGAACGAGTTCCGTCTCGGGGGTGGTCTCCAGCGATATCCGATACCCCGTTCCGCTGATCCGCTCCGGGAGCGACTGAGCGAGGGTCACCTCCCGATTGTCGTCACCGGCCGTCACGAGCCGGTCGGCGCGCTGGACGTCCGAGGCGACCTGCTGCCCGATGACCTCGAGTTCGGACCGGATGACCTCCTCCTGGCGGTCCTCGACGAAGCCGCCACCCGCCGACAGGAGCCCGGTGACGAGTACTGCCATGATCCCCAGACTGAGCACGTAGTTCAGCGTCGACGAAACGGCACGGTCTGTCATCGTGGCTCACCCGGGGCGACCCGGACGTCGGTCTCGTACTCGAGCTTCGGCGACTGGTAGACGTACCGGACAGTCACGTCGTAGACGGCTTCGGTGACGTACGGCGACGCACGCGGGTCATCGGCGTCGTAGCTGTCGTTGAGATTCGGCGCGTCCATGTTCGCGGCGCTGTTGTTGGCAGTCACGAGGGAGTAGTTGCCCTTGATTTGATCGCCGTTCGCGTACGTAATATTGTATTTCTGACCGACGCCGTTGGAGAAACGGCCATCGAAGCTCCCTTTCCGGAGAGCGTCGCACGGCTCACCTGCGACAGTCCCACTGGTAACGTCAACGATAGTGTACTCTTCTTCGACGGCAACGGTACAGCTTTCCGAACCAGAGGGTTTGGTGATTGTGACTGTAACTTCGTTATCTGAGACAGTGTCGTCAAGGTCGCCGTACAACTCCATTCTCCATTCAGCTGAGCCACCGTACTCCTCAGCTCTAACAGTAAACGGAGTCGCCGCCGTCGGTGCCTCTGAAACGTTCATCCTGAATGCCCGAGTTCCGTTACCGGGTTCGGAGGCGGGAGTAACACGCTCGACCCCATAGATCACGGTCCACTCGTTGGAGAGCAAGGCATCGTTATCTGGCCCGAATACCCGCCCGCCGCTCTCGTTTTGAACGACTCGCGATCCGTACGTCGTCGACCCGGATTTCCGCGAGACGTTGACGATGGCCGTGTCGGCCGCGCTCTGTTTGGAATAGGCCGTATTGACGTCGCCTATTCCCCTGTCCACGCCCTGTTGGAGTGCGCTCTGGTCGGTCGTGTTGTAGACGTTCGCCGACGCGATACTCTGGCCGACGCCGCGTTCGACGTCGTGTCTGAGCGTCAGGGCGTCGCCGCTCCCACCCGTCTCGCCGCGACTCGCCAGGTTCTCCGTGAAGATGGCGGAGTTGACCACGAGCGCGAGCGCGACGAACGTCACGGCGAGGGCGAAGGCGGCGACGAGGATGAGTTGGCCGCGACTCCGTGACCCTAGATCCGCCACGCGACCACCTCCACGCGGACGACGTTGTACACGCCCGTCCCCACGTCCTGGGCGTAGAACGACGACGACTCGTTGAGCGTCACGTTGGTCCGCCGCAGGTCGTGGTCGTACAGCCGGTCGTCGTCGGTCAGCGTCACCGTGCGTGATGCACTCACGGCGTTGTCGCTCGGGACGCCCCGGTACACGACGCGGTTCTGGATGGTCTTCCCAGAGGGCGACTGGAAGCTGACGTACAGGTTGTACGAGATTCCCTCCTGGTCGAACGACCGGGACAACATACTCCCGAGCGTCGTGTTCGGCGGGTCAGACGTGTAGTAGCCGATGGAACTCGTGTTGTGGAAGTCGCCGTCGCTCTCGTTCCAGTAGAGCACCGTTTCCTCTAACCCATCACGCTCGGCGGCGGCCGAGAGGACGCCGGACGCGACCGACCGCTGCTGGTTCTCGATGTGCTGGCTCGACGTACTCGCCGATAGTGGCGTCACCGCCGTCATCTGCAGTGCGAAGATGACGCTTGCGAGTAACAGCAGTGCGGCGACCACCCCCTCCAGCGTGTGTGCTTGGCCTCTGTCCATCTTACCACATCTCCACGACGACCGTCACGTCCTCGCCCGCGAGGGACGCGACGCGTGTCGCCGTCACCGCATCCGCGTTGGTCGTCGGTGGCGTCTCCCCGGCAGCCAGCAGCGTGTCGCTGCCACCGTAATCGCATTCACCGTCGGCCGCGCCGTCACCATCGGCTTCGACGAGTCCGTCGTCGACGTCCCAGCACAACAGCTCCGTTCGCCGGTCGGCCGCCGTGATATTTCCGTGGACGGTCACGTTCGCGTTCTGTCTGTCTTTGATCCCGACGAAATCGGCCAGGTCGTCCTTCGGCGGGCCACACGCGGTGATGTCGGTCCCGTCCTCGGCGTGCTCGAAGAAGTCGACCGTACACGCCGTACCGAGGACGCCAGGTCGCTGGGACGACCCGAGCTGGTCCTGGGTCAGCCCGTCTGCGACGCGATTGACCGTCACCGTCTCGTCCTGGGCACCGACGGTGAACGGCGCAACGATCCCCGGAACGAACAGGAAGATGAACATGACCACCGCGAGGAAGATACTGATCCCAATGGCGAAATCGAGCGTCGTCTGTGCGCGGCGATCTCCACTACTTCTCCGCGCATCGTCGTCCCCCCTAAACATTGGTAATCCAGTCAACTCCGAACGTCTCTAACCGCTCGACGGCCCGTTTCTGCAGACAGGTTAGTCTCGACTCTCTTAGCCATTGTGGCCGATTCTCATCGAGGGATAACGGGAACGTGTGACACGCCGTCCGGCGCTTCGATGCCTTTATCAAAAGCGACCGGATACCATTGAGTGCGGGCTCGTAGATCAGTGGTAGATCACTCCCTTGGCATGGGAGAGGCCCCGGGTTCAAATCCCGGCGAGTCCATCCCGTTTTGGCCGCCGTGTTTGTCGCACTCGAGTCCTGGTCAGGCCAATAGCCAGACGACGCTATTGGTTGACCCGATCCACTTGACCAGTACTATCATCGGCTCGGCGAACGATGTCCCCCGAGCGATCACTGGCGCGGGCGCGTTATGTGAGATTTCGCGAACGACGATTCGGAGGCGAAATATGCACACGTGTTTCAGATAACGATGGCTGCAACCTCGTCTCGCCAGAGCTGAAAATTGTCATTTCAGCGACTTAGAGCCATTTTTGCCCATTACGGGCGGTGAAACGATCGATAGTTTTTCATACGTTGATACACCTTCAATTAACGATAATCATGGGGTGTGGGCCCGAATCCGAACAGCGTGGCATATCTCACCTCGTTGGCGCAGTCCTGCTAATCGGTATCACGATGACGGCGGTCGTGCTGATCATCGTCGCCGGCACAGGGACGATAGGGGACGTCAATGAGGACAACAAGGCAGAGGTCGCTGGGCAGACATTCGCCCAGACCGACGAAGCGTTCCAGGCGTTCGCACGCCAGGATCGAAACCGCAGTCGAACGGTCGAACTTCCCGAGTCGATGAACGGCGACGTCGAGGTTCGGGACTCGTCGTGGCGCTTACGGCTCAACGACAATTCCGATTGTTACTCCGGGACTCGTCGGATGGGGGAGATGCGATACGAAGGAGAGGACCAGACGGTTGGATACGAGGGCGGTGGAATCTGGAAGAAAGACGACTCCGGCGCGACGATGGACACACCGCCGGAACTGACCTACCAGGAAGGGTCGCTCAGTGTTCGATTTCCGAACATCACTGGAGAGATGACGACGTCGAACCGAGTCTCGCTCTCCTCGAACGTCTCTCGGCAGGACCTTCAGAACCAACGGCTCTCGAAGGCGCTGTACACCGACCTCGACTACGACGAATCCGGGAGCTACTCGATCGTCTGTTCGCCGGCTGAACTCGATAGCGCAACGCTCTGGATCGGAAACAGCGAGTACGCCAGTGCGTGGGCTCGCTACTTCGAATCGAACTACGAAGATAAGTTGGTGAACGTCGAGACGACAACTCCGATAGAACCAGGAGACACGGTCAGAGTCGAGTTCCAGCTCGGCGACGTCTCGGATCCGGACTACAACATCACCGACTACGACGTGTCGCGTGCGAGCGGTACTTCCGACATGGTCGTCGAGGCAAAGATAACCAACAAAGGCGGTCTCGAAGGGAGCCAGGACGTCACGTTCGACTACACGGGCCCACAGAGCGGGTCGGATACGAAAGCCGACGTTGTACTCGAATCCGGGGAATCGACGACGGTATCGTTCAGCGTCCCGGCCGGGGATATCGAATCTACCCCGCCGAAATACACCCTGGAAGTCCGGACCGAGAACGACTCGAAGGACGTCGACATCGTATTCGGGTCACCGGCTGGAACTCCGAACACAGCCCTCGACTCTGACGTGCCCCAGAACGCCAGCACACGCGAGGACGCGACGGCGGATGTCACCGTCGAGAACACTGGAGGGATGACTGCCTACGGAGACGTCGAATTCGAATACAAAGCGGCCAGTGACTCCGATTGGACGGCAGTGGATACTGAGACGGTCACAGTTGATCCCGGTACCGACGAGACGGCCCAGTTTGACTTGCCCACGGAAAGCCCCGGATTGTACGACTGGCGGGCGAAAATTGACGGTGACACAGAGACCAACCAATACGCCGTTGGGTCCAACCCGTACTTCTCGATCAAGGAGACTGACGGTCCTACAGTGGTCCACTCGTACAACGACTACGAACTGGACGTCACCATCGAGAACATCGGCCACCTCCAGGGAAGTATGCCCGTGGACGTCGTCATCGAGCGGAACGTGAGTTCCGGCTGGTCACACGTCGACACGAAGCGGTTCCCTCGGACGATCGACGGGACTGCTTACTCGTCGAACGAAGACGACGTGACCTACCGAAATTCGTACACTCGACAGGGCGAATACCGGTACACGGTCGAGACACCGAACGAAACGACGTCCGAGACGTTCCACGTCGGTTCCCCCGAGAAACCGATGCTAGTGGTCGATTCGGTCGACATCGACCCCAACCCGACCACGTTCGACCGATACTCCTGGTTCAACGTGACCGTCGAAAATGCCGGACCTGAAACGGCGAACCAGCACGTCCGAGTTCGCAACGAATACGGCGAGACAATCGCTTCGGAGTTCGTCTCGGTCGGCCCAGGCGAGAGCGAAACCGTCAGTCAGCAAGGCCACGTCACCGACTCGCGATTCGATCTCGGACATAACTCCGTCACCGTGACCACGGCGAACGCCTCCGTCTCGAAGACGCTGATAATCCAGGAGCGCGATAACATCGGCGGCGGTGAAGACGGTACGATCGTCGTCAACGAGAACGTCAGGGCCGAGATACAGGTCCTCGGTGCCGAACTAGAAGGAGAGCATCCATATTACGACGACGGAAATCACATCATTCACGCGCCGACCGAGATGTGGCTCGATGTCGAGAACGACTCCCACAGCGAACGAGTCGACCTCTTCAAGGACAAGTATGACGGTGACGTTAACCATCCCGTCGCCGAGATGGAAATGATAGAGAATTCCAGCGCCTATACCGTCCAGCGAACGTTCGGTGCCGGGACTGAGATTTCCCTGTTCGCCAGGTCCTACTACTGTGGAGACCGTTCTGGTACGGGCGTGATATTCGAAGGCATCATGCCCGGCGGTGAGGACGCAGAAGGTCTCGAGTGTTCCAAAGACGGAGAACGGATCACGATCAGCGACGACGACAACAGCCAGAACGTGGTCATCCTGGGTGACGGAGACGAAGTTCCCGCGTTCGGTGCTGCTGACCACTATCAGCGAGACCTCGACGACATGCTGGGCCACCGCATCGAAGACGACGGAACGCTGTCGCTCGGGAATGACGAGCGAGTGTTCCTCTACGAGCTTTCTGACCCGAATGCCCACCCATGGGAGGCGACCGGATCAGGAGACCCAGACTACAACGACGCCGTGGCGCTGTTCCGCGTCGTCGACGTCCAGCGAACGGTGGAGACTCCAGCGGACTTCAGTATCGATGACGTTTCAGCCCCTGAAAGCGTTTCGCGCGGTGAAGACGCGCAAATATCCATCACCGTCAACAACACCGGCGGAACAGCAGGCGACACGAGCGTCCTGTTCGACATGCAGGACCAGGACATGATCCAGGGGCAGACGAACGAACTGGAGCCCGGGGAAACCGACACCGTGATGCTCGACATTCCCACGGACGTCGATCCCGATACGTACCAGTACACGATCCTGCTCGGGTCCGCACCGCGCGAGTCCCACTACGGGGCAATCACAATCGGCGAGGAAGACGGAATGAACTTCCAGATCTCGTCGATGTCAGCACCCAACGTGAACGAGACTCATGAAGATCCGACCGTCGAACTCAAGGTAACGAATACGGGCAACACCGCAGGTACTCAGGACGTCCGAATCCTCGAAGAGCCCTACAACTTCGGTGACGAAGTGGACTCTGCCAGGGTGAACCTCGCTTCACACGAGACCAAGCAAGTCACCCTGGATCTACCCACACGGGGTAGCTCCGGCGAGGTGTACTTCAAGGCGGCGACGGACGACACGACCACACGTGAACAGCGGATCTACTACGGTGAATCCGACGTCGCCATCGAGTCGCTGGCCATCGGTACCTCGACGTACGGGAGTGACGGTGGCCTGATCGAACGCCGCAACGCGGATACGATGAGCTTCAAACTGGAGAACGGCGGTGACGTCGGTGGCGTCCGCGACGTCGAACTCGTCGTCGAGAACGATAGTGACCAGCAGACGTTCACCGAGGATTCCGTCCAGATTGGCAATGGCCGCATCTACTCTTCGTATCCGAAGTGGCTCACCTTCCCCGTGGGTCTCGGCACCGGGTACTACGACTACTCGCTCACCGTGGAAGACCACGCAGGGGTCGAAGATACGTGGGAAGGTGAACTGTTCATCAGTAACGAAGTAGACGCAGGGGATGCAAAGAACAGTAGCTCGCCCATCTCCGTCGACTCGAACGAGGTCGTCATCTCGGGCTGACCGGATGGTCGCGAGCGGTTTGATTTTCGTCGCCTGAACGGGTGACGCGCTTTAGAAGATTTACGAACATTCCTCGACACATCCAGAGACCACACCTGGGTCGGGGCCCGACGAACGTTGCCCACACCGTATCAGATTCCACTTGCTCGAGAGACCGGTTGACAAGAGCTATTTGCAGGTTGTCGACTGACCCGTACGCCTGGTCAGTTATTGATGTGACTGTCAATTCCCTCCACGATTTGAAACGAGCCCGTAGCCCCATACCGTCCATGTCGCAGATCTGATTCAGTGGAAAGTAACTGGCGTTGCGGTGCCAATCTCGACACAGGACTACCACGTTGAGCGCATATGCTTTCGGTCCACGCACACGACGCATCTCGAAACAGGCCGGCTTCATTCCTCGTGTGCACGCAGTCGCCGGATGGTAGAATTACGACGCTACGGACAGAGATCCGTCAGTTCACGGCGGATAGCTCGACCGTCGTGTTGTGCACGTAGGCGCGGTTGATGTCCTCACAGGTGTACTTGTACGGATCCGGGTCGACGGTGCCATCCCACTCATCCATCCCGCGATCGAAGAGTTGCTGCCAGGCGTCAGGGTTGTGCGTTCGGCTAACGTCTATTTCGACGTCCGAAGCGGAACCGTTCTCACCGTCAGTCAACTTCGGATACGCCGACATAGACCCGTTTTCGCGAGCGCGCAACGCCAGCGAGTCGCTGGAGACGTTCACGTCGCCGCGCATCGACACCATGCCGACGTGGGCCGTGTCGTCCCCGCAACGGAACGGCGGTTTACTGACGACGGTCTGGCCGCGGTCCTGGCTCCGGTAGACGGCACCGCTCTCGTAGACGATTTCCGTGTCACGGCCGGTTTGGCGGACGAACACGCCGACGTCGACGGTGAGCGTTCGCGGTTCTGGCGCCGGTGTCCCCGTGATAGTTATCTCGATCACGGAACTGTGGCGTTCGAGCTGGTCACCGTTCAACTGAAGCTGGTGGGAGCGCTGGGGAACGCCGTCCACTCTGATGTCCTCCATCGATGAGTCGAAGCCAGTCATCGCCACCTCGGCGGACTCGGCGCGCGCGCCGTCGCGGTAGTCCTCCAGTGACCCGAGACCGCCGATAGAGACGACGCCGACTGCGGTGATGATGATCGAGAACGTCAGGACGAACGCGACGAGGTCGGAGACGCCGCGTGAATCGCTGACGACCCGGTCCGAAGAGAGCAATCCTCGCATAGTTAGTCACCCCTCAGGACGATGCAGTCCGCGGCCGCGTCGTAGGCCACCTGGACCTGGCCGCCGTCGACGGTGCTTTCGCAGACGTCGCTCTCGTTCGCGAACCGGGCCGGAACCGAGTCGTGCCTGACCGAGGCGCTGGTGTTGACGTAGACAGTGGTTTCACTCGGCTCCGGATGGACGTCGATGCTGTAGTGGCTGCCACCGATCCGTTCGGGGTGGTCGGCGGTGAACGACATCGGCGCGTTTGTCGTGTTGAACTGGTCAATCCGCATCAGATCGCTGACGACGGCGCTGCTGACGTCTTCGAGCCCGCGCTCGACGACGTACTGGCGCTGGTCGTCGACCATCTGGCTGGCACCGATCATGAGTCCGGTGAGCATGATGGACGTGATGCCGATGGTGATGGCGTGCGAGACGGCCGTCGAGACCGCCCGGTCGTCGGTGAAGTTCATGGCGACGCCTCACCCGGTTCGATCAGTATCGTTCGATTGTACTCGAACTCGGCATTTTGATACCTGTAATCGATCGCCGGGATAACAGGGGCTGGTGCTGTCGATCCGGGAATCTCGCTGTCCTGTACGTCCCCCGTTACGTGAAGTTGATATTGACCTTCAGCGTGCTGGCTATTTTCGAACCGGATGTCGTACGGTGAGGAGACGGAGTTCTGTATAGTCGGGAGCTGGGGGCAGTCAGTTCCCGTACTGGGGAAGGTTCCGGTGCCCCCAAGCAGATCCAGTTCTACATCGGGATCGTTCCCGATACACGATTCGGAATCCGTACCGTTATTGACCCTGATTCTGATCTGGGAGGAAGTCGGCTTGTCTACACGCATTCGCCAAGCCGGTCCAGTCGCCGGGTCAGCAACGACTCGAAAGGCTCCACCGGAATTATGGGGTTCGATAGTCATCCGAAACTGGCGAAGTTTCTGAGTATCCGTTACGAGCGTCCAATCGTTAGCGGAACTATCCGATTTGAAATTTGTAGACGAAGAATGAGAGATCTCATTGCCCTTCGACGCGGTCACATTCAACGTAGTGTTGACTGTTTTATCTCCCATACTCGCAGTCATATTTCGGGTGTAATTATCGTAGGTACTGACATTTGCATCCAAGGCACGTCCCGGATCCACCGGATTCGATCGATACACGCCTTCAACGAGCTGGCCCATATCCCGCTCGACCATCTCTTCGGTCCGCTCGGCGTCGTCGAGCACCCGATTCTCGCTCTGGGTACTGGCGGCGTCGGCGTACTGCATCCCGTTGAGCATGACGACGGTGCCGATGATGGTGAGACCGATCAGAATGGCACCAATGAGCAGCAGTTGGCCGCGTTCAGTCCTCACCATACGAGGAGTCGCACCTCCACGACGTTGTACAATTGCGAGTCCTCGTTGACGTCCGGAACGTAGAAGTCCTCGAGGTCGGATATCCGTGGTCCCCCGTCCGAACAGTCGTCGTTGTACCGGGCCCGGTCGTCGTCGTACAGCGCCAGCCGGTACGTCGCCGACCCGGCGTTTTGCTGTGGGATGGCGAGCGCGTCGTCGTCGGTACTCGTGAGGACTGCCCGCTCGCGTCCCTCGGAACCGGTCCAGTAGCTGACGTAGAGGTTGTAGTTCACCCCCTGTCTGTCGAACGTATGGTTCAACTGGCGCTCGAACGGAGCCGGATCCCCGCCAGGCGAATCCCCGTCGATGACCGGTTTGCGCGGGCTGTAACACCTGACTGCTTCGCCGAGCGTTCCGTTGGCGGCGGTCACGCTCAAAAAGTCGGCGGCCTGGGTGCCGAGCTGGTCCGGTTCCCGGTCTGAATCGCCCGACCATGGCCCCGTGTCGACGGCCTGGAGGCCGTAGAACACAGCCAGGACGACGACGATGGCGGCGATGGTACCCTCCAGCGTGTACGCCTGTGCTCGGTCCATCGTTACCACGCCCTCACTGTCAGCCAGCAGACTGTCTTGCACTTGTGCCCGGGATCGGAAAGGCGAACGATCCGGGTCGTACTCGCCGCGCCGTCCTGTCCCCTGTATTCGGGCCCCCATGCCAGATTTTCCGAGTCCGCACCCCGCTCGGCGGGAGCACGTGTCCCGCCCTCTATCGCCGAACTGTTGATGATACTGACGTTGACGTTCGGTACTCGCCGCCTGTCGGTGCCGACGTCGACACCGCTCGCCGTTTTCAAATTATTCAAATCGGCGTCGGCCTGGAGTTCCTCGTAGATTCCCGTCCCATCCGACTCGTTGTACCGGAGGACGCTCCGCTCGGTGTCGACGCTGTAGCTCTCGACGAGATACGTCGCCACCTGCTCGGAAGCCGTCTCGAGGTCGCCGTCGATCGGATCCTCGTAGGCCTGGTAGACGCTGCCCTGGACGAACGCGAACGTGGCGATGATCGTCACGAGCAGGATGCTCGCGCCCACCACGAAGTCCTGTGGCGTCTGTCCCCTGTTATCCATCGGTTCCCACACCCCTGGTCGTTGCTGCGAATTTGCTGTCGTACATTGGTTCCCACACCCGGATTCTGCCCACTAGCCCACTGCCATCCACACCACCAGCGCAATGGTCGGTAGTATCACCGCGAATTTCACTCCAGATATCAGGTCGACGTCCCTGATATAGCCGGCGATGAACGACGACAGGAGCGCCTGCATCGTCACCGCGTGGAAGAACAGCATCGAGAGCTGTTGCGTGTCCACGCTGCCGCCGAAGCCGGCCCCGGAGCCGCCGCCCGACCCGCCGAGGCCGGACATCACGTCGAGGAACTGCGTCTTCAGTAGCGCCATCACGCCGAGTAGCGTCAGGTACGTCATCAGAATGATAACAACCTGCATCCGCGTCCGGGCGATGCGTTCGCGGTCGATGTCGTCCTGGTTCTCGGAGGCCTGCGCGGCCGTCGAGAGGACGTCCTGGATCTGGCTAGAGGCCTCCTGGGCCTCGCTGATCAGCTTCACCGTCCGGGCCAGTCGCGGGACGTGGTAGTTGTTGTTGAACTCCCGGAGGGCGTCCTTGAGGCTGGTCCCGTAGTTGACCTTCGCGTGCATCGTCTCGAACTCGTCGGAGAGCCTGCCTGCGGAGGTGTCGGCGACGACGCGGATGGACTCGAGCAGCGTCATCCCCGTGTCGTTGGCGCTGGCGAGTTTCCGCAGGTTCTCCGAGAGGTTGCCGACGATCGCCTTGCGCGAGCGCTGGTTCCACTCGTAGAAGACCGCCAGCGGCAGGAGGTTGAGGTACAGCGGGACGTACACCCAGAAGAAGGTCCCGCGCACGGGGTTCGCGATCATTCCGTCCAGTGACATCGGCGCCCAGTTGAAGACGACGGTGAAGATGAGCGCGACGATGGTCAGCGGCGTCGTCACCGCGAGCACCATCAGCGGGTGGTCGCGGAAGAAGACGTGCGGGGCCGTGATGATCTGCATCAGCTCGTAGGTCCCCTCGCGGTTCCGGATCCGGTCGAACAGGCTGTAGTCACCGGTGTAGTTCTCGATGAGACCCAGATCCAGGATGCCCATCCCCTCGTCGACGACGAACTCGTCGTCGCCGTCGCTCGGGCGGAGGTAGCCGTCGCCGATGGTGTCCTGGGTCACCGTCGAGACGAGGACGAGGAAGCCGACCCCCACCAGCGGGATGAGTCCGTAGACGGTACCGTACAGCAGCGTCTCCTGGGACTCACCCATCATCGACATGATGACGAGGATGATGATCAGGAGGAGCGGGAACAGCGAGAGTGTCATGTACATCTCGCCGAAGAGCTCGAGGGTGTCGAGTTGCTTTTGCTGTTCCTGCTTGGCGGTTCGCATGTGCTTTTCCTTCTGGTCCTGGAGGAAGCTCGTCATGTCCCCGCCCGAATTGATGATCGAGAGCATGTCCGTCAGGAACTGGCTCAATTCACCTGAGGGGGTCTCCAGGGCCTGGTTGCGGATGGCCGTCCGGTAGTCCGTGTCGAAGTACTCCGTTTCGAGAACGATGGACTGGAACTCCTTGGCACACTCGCCGTAGGTGTCGTCGGCCTTCGCCATCGCCTGGAGGATTTCGAGCTGGTTGAGGCCGCCCACAGAGAGGGCGTACATGAACGAGATGGCGTCGGAGAGGAGGACGTTGACTTCGCGTTTTCGCGCCGAGGCACGGAAGTAGGGGATCGAGACGAGCGATCCGAAACCGATGCCGAAGCCGATGGCGCCGAAGACGACGCCCGTGACCACGATGAGGAAGGGAATCTTGACGGCGTTGATCACCGCCACGACGCCCTCCGGGAGGCCGGTCAGTCCCAGGAACGTCGGCGCGTCCGTGGCCCCGGCGAACAGCATCGTGACGGCGAGGTAGCCCACGAGCGTCCCGACGAGCCACAGCGCGACGCCCGAGAGGGTCCCGACGGCCATGGCGCGCGCGAGGAACATCTCGACGTTGTCGGCCATCCGGGCCTGGCCGAGTTTCTTCTCGACGCTCTTGACGAACTCGCCCTCCTCGTCGAAGGCCCACTGGTAGGCCGGGTAGAACGTGTCGCCGAGCGCACCGCCGCTCCCGAGCCGCTGTGTCTCCCGGGTGTCGATGCTCATTCGCTATCTGCCTCCTTCCCCGCCTTGGGGACGAACTGTCCGAAGTCGAGGCCGTCGCCGTCCTCGGCCTCCGTCGCGTCGCCGCTCCCGTTCTCGGAGTTGACGCTCGTGAGCGCGGAGATGATGTCCGGCGTCTCCATCTCCTGGTACCGGTCGAACAGGGGCTGTGCGTTCTCGAGGACGTCCCCCGTCTCCGCTAGCATCTCGCTGTTGGCGTCGGGTCGGGGAACCATCTCCTCTTTGGCCTCGTCGATGTCGATCTCGACCGACTCCATCTCACGGAGGTCTTCGAGCGAGTGTTCAAGCTGGTCGTTGGCGACGAGGGTCAGGATGGTGTCCGGATCGTTGATGAACGCCTGGATCGTCGCCGCGACCTGTGCGTACGTGTTGAGCCCGTTCTCCATGAGGTAGGCGAGGACGACCTTTCGCTTGAACAGCTCCTCGTCGAGTTTTTCCTTGGTCCACCCGCGGTCGAACTTGATCTCCTCGAGGGTGTTCGAGTTGCCCATCTGGATGTACTCGTCCGTCTCGGCGCGCCACTCGTAGACGTCCCGGACGTTGATCTCGTCGTTCTCGGCGGAGTACTCGTTGATCTCCGTGAGCGATTTGTTCCGGCGCACCTTCTTGCCGTCGACCCGGGTCTGGGTCTGGATGGAGACGAGATCCAGTGCCGTAAAGAGCGTCTTCGAGACGTTGATCGGGTCCGTCGTAAAGCGCTTGATGACCTCGCCGACCGAGTCGGCGTGGAACGTGGTGTAGGTGGTGTGACCCGTCGACATGACCTGGAAGAGGACCCGGCCCTCCTCACCACGGATCTCACCCATGACGATGTAGTCGGGGCGTTGACGCAGTGCGGCCTCCAGCAGGTCGAACTCGTCAACGTCGCCCTTGTCGTCCTCGCCGAAGGAAGGGCGGGTGACGGAGGCGACCCAGTTACGCTGGGGCAGTTCGACTTCACGCGTGTCCTCGATGGAGACGATTTTGGAGTTCGACGGGATGAACAGCGAGACCGCGTTCAGGCTCGTGGTCTTCCCCGATGCAGTACCGCCGGCGAAGATGAGCGACTTGTTGTTCTCGATGCAGAGCCACAGAAAGGCCATCTCGTCGAGCGAGAAGGTGTTCCAGTTGATGAGGTCGATGGGCGTGAACGGCACGTCCTTGAACTGCCGGATGGTGTAGTTGGTCCCGTGGTCCGAGACTTCGCGCCCCAGTGTTAGCTGGGCACGCGAGCCGTCCGGTAGCGTCGCGTCGACCTGCGGTTGGCGCTTGGAGATACCTTTCCCCGAGCGCTGGGCGAGTTCGACGACGAAGTCGTCGAGGCTCTCGCGGCCGTGTTCGACGTTGGAGATGATCTGTTCGTAGTCGGTGTGGTAGACGAACACGCGGCTGTCGTAGCCGTCACAGGAGATGTCCTCGACGTTGATGTCGTGTTTGACCGGGTCGATCTTCGCGTAGCCGATGAAGTCCCGTTTGAGCATGTACAGGAGCTTCTCGACCTGGTACTCGTTGAGGTCGTCCGGGTCGTCGGCGATGATCGCCGGTTCGGGTCGGGCCTGGATGCCGTCGAGTTCGCCCGCTTGCTCCGGCGCCTCGGCGTTCTCGACGCCGAACAGCTCCCCGATCTGGTCGAGGAAGCTCCCGCCACCGCTCTGACTCCCCCGGACGGTGCCGTCGTAGAGGTCGTAGCGACCGAGCAGCCGTTCGGCCTCGCGCTGGATGACGTCGGCCCGGTCCGCGTCGGACCCCTGGACGATCACGTCGTCCTCCGAGTACTTGATCGCGGTCTTGAGCTTCCGCGAGAGGAAGCCCTTGAGTTCGCCCTCGATCTCGTTGAGGTGGGGCTGGACGACGTAGTACTTCTTCTCGTTTTCCTTCTTCGAGTGGAAGATGACGACGCACGCGTAGGGCTTGTTCACCCAGTAGCGTTCGATCTCCTGAAAGTGGCTCTTCTTCTTCAACGGGACGGACTTCTCCAGGTCGTACCGGTTGACGACCGTCGTGTGGCCCTCCTGGGTCGAGAAGAACTCGTCCTCGTCGAGTTCGGGGTTGACGTTGACGGTGTGTTCCTCGAGGAGATTGGACATCAGGTCGCCGACGTCGCCCGCCTGGGCGAGCTTATTCTCGGTCTCCTCGGGTTCGAAGCCAAGGTACTCCTCGGGTTCGAAGGCAACCTGTTCGCCGTCGCGGCTCCGCGGGATCGATCCGTCCGCCTCGTAGTAGTACTCCCGCTTGAAGTGCTCCCAGGTGTAGACGTCCTTCGCGACCGGCGTGGCCTCCGGGTCGAGGTACGCTTCGAAGACCTCGTTGACGCCCTTCGCCTTGCCGGCCGCCGTCTCGAACCGATCGCGGATGCGCTGCGGTTCGAAGCCCAGGTACTCGCTCCGGTCGAATCGTCCCCCCGTGTGGTGGTCACGCCGCAGGTCGTCCCACGTGTAGTCCCCGACGGAAACGTCCTCCCGGTCGGTCTGCGAACCTCCCCCGCGGTTCGCGCCGTCGGACGCCTGTCCACCCGTGTCATCAATAGCCATTATCATTCATCTGCCGGTATGGGTGAAAAAGCTTTACGCCGTTATACCGGCCAAAAACCAGATAGGTATCAACTGATAAACGCTTCGATGCGAGCCATCGCTTCTTTCAGCTCTCCCAGACCCGTGGCGTAGGAGACGCGGAGGTGGCCCGCACCGCCCTCGCCGAACGCCGTCCCGGGGACGACTGCTACCTTCTGTTCCTCGAGCAAGGCCTCGGCGAATTCGCCGGCATCCTCGCCCGGACATTCCGGGAACGCGTAGAAGGCGCCCGCGGCGGGGAAACACTCCAGGCCCATCTCGTCGAACCGGGAGAGGACGAAGTTTCGCCGGCGGTCGTACTGAGCGCACATCTCCTCGACTTCGTCGCCGCAGGTCTCCAGGGCTTCGATGGCCGCGTACTGGGCAGTCGTCGGCGCCGACAGCATCGAGTACTGGTGGATGCGGTTCATCGCCGCGATGGCCTCGGGCGGCGCCAGCGCGTAGCCCAGACGGAGCCCGGTCATCGCGTAGGCCTTCGAGAACCCGTTGAACACGACGGTCCGCTCGCGCATTCCGGGCAGGCTGGCGATGGAGGTGTGTTCGTGCTCGTAGCTCAGCTCAGAGTATATCTCGTCGGCGAAGACGAGCAGGTCGTGCTCGCGCGCGAACGCGGCGACGTCCTCGAGTTCCGCACCCGTCATCGTCGCACCCGTCGGGTTGTTGGGGTAGCAGTAGACGAGCGCGTCGGCGTCGGCGGCGTCCGACTCCCGGAGCACCTCGGCGGTGAGTTTGAACTCGTCTTCCGCGCGCGTGGTGACGTCGACGACGTCGCAACCGGCGAAGATGGCGCCCGGGACGTAGGAGACGTAGGCCGGCTGGACGACGGCGACGGTGTCGCCGGGATTGAGCAGCGCCCGGAACGCCAGATCCAGGGCCTCGCTCGCGCCCGCCGTGACGAGTATCTCCTCGTCTGCGTCGTACTCCAGGTCGTACCGGTCGTCGACGTCGTCGGCGATCAGTTCGCGGAGTTCGCGCTTGCCGCGGTTGGCCGTGTAGGAGGTCTTGCCCTGCTCCAGGGAGGCGATTGCGGCCTCGCGGGCGGCCCACGGCGCGGAGAAGTCCGGCTCCCCGACGCCCAGCGAGATGATGTCGTCCATCTCTTCGGCCAGTTCGAAAAAGCGCCGGATCCCCGACGGCGGCACCTGGTCGACGCGGTCGGCCGGCTCGATGGTCATGGGGAGATCGACAGCCGGTCGTCGTCGTGGCCGTCGCCGAACTCGATGCCCTGCTCCTTGTAGGACTCCATCACGTAGTGGGTGACCGTCTGGGTCACCTCAGGGATGGGCGCGACCTTGTCGCTGATGAAGTGGGACACCTCGCTCATCGAGTCGCCCTCGACGACCATATCGAAGTCGTAGTCGCCGCTGATCAGCCGCAGGGAGCGAACCTGCGGGAACTTCGCGATGCGCTCGGCGATGTCGGCGTAGCTAGTCTCCCGGTCTAGCGTGACGTTGAGTTCGACCGACGCGCGCACGGGCTGGTCGTCCTCGTCGACGGGGCCCCAGTCGAGGACCGCCTGATATCCCCGGACGATGCCCGCGGATTCGAGCTCCGCGATGGCCGCCTCGACGTCGCCCTCGCTGGTATCGCTGAGCCGGGCGATGTCCTCGAAACTGTACCGGGCGTTTTCACGGAGTAGCTCCAGAATCTCGCCGCGACTATCCATACCTACACCCTCGGGGGCGCGGACTAAAGGATTTCTACATGTGTGTGGCGGTGTGCCACTCTGACTATCCGCTCGTGAGGGGACAGATGGGTTTATTTCGGTCCGGTCGTTCTGCCACCCCATGGACGGGTCGGACCCCCTCGATTCGATGGGCGCCATCGGCGGGATGGATGGGCAGGACGCCGACGGCCAGGGGGCCACTGGCTGGGGCCTCGTGGCCGACTACGACGGCGCCGCGGCGCTCATCGCCGCGCTCCTCGAACTCGACGCCGGCGCAGAGTACACCAAGACCGAACTGAGCGACGCCTCCGGCGTGGCGTACAAGACGCTCTACCTCGACGGCACCGTCGAGGCGCTCGTCGACGCGGGTTTCCTGGAGCGCGAACAGCGCGAGGACGAAGAGACGACGTTCCGCATCGCCCCGGAGTCGGCGGTGTTCGAGGCCGCGACGGCGTTCGACGAGGCCGCGACGGACCGATAGTCCGTCGAACACGCGTCCTCGCCATCCACGCTGTGAGGGGAAGTTTCATTGGCGCTACTCACAGAGCTACGCCAATGCGTGGCGTCTCTAATCAGGCGGCTGGGACGATCATCGCCGGCGCCGGTCTCCTCCTGACTGGCTTTCACCTGAGTAGTGCCGCCGGGTTCGGAACGGGCGCGCTGGCGCTGCTCGTGGCATTGCTTCCGGTCGTCTTCGCGCTCGTGATGACGGGCGTCGGCGTCCAGGTGGCCCGGGGCCGTCTCGTTCCTGACCGGTTCGCGGGTCGGATGCTGGCCTGGACCGCCGTCGGCGTCACCATCCTGTCGGCGTTCGGCCTCTGGATGTTCGCCGTCACCCTCGTGCTGGAAGTCCCGCAGTCGGACTCCATCGTCCCCGTCGCCAACGTCGCTACGTTCGGCGCGCTCGTGGGGCTCCTCGTCGGACTCTCCGACGTCCGGCGCCTGGAGCAACGGCGATCCATCGAACGGCTGAACCGGATCAACGACACGCTCCGCGTCGCCACCGAAGAGCTGGTCAACCAGACGGATCGGAAGTCGCTCGAACAGGCGGTCTGTGGCCGGTTGAGCGAGTCAGCCGCCTACGAATCCGTCTGGATCGGTCGATACGACGAGGCCGACGGCGTCGTCCACCCGACGACGTGGTCCGGGCTCGACGACGACTACTACGAATCGATCGACGTCACCGTCGACGACAGTTCGACCGGTGGCGGTCCCGGTGGCCGTGCGATCAGGGAACGTAAAATTCAGTGTATCCCGGACGTCTTCGCGGACCCGTCGATGGAGCCGTGGTGGGACATCCTGGAGAGCCGTGGCGTCCGGTCGATGGCCGTCGTTCCGATCGGTCACGAGGGGACGGTCTACGGCTTCGTCAGCATCTACGCGGACCGGCCCAACGTGTTCGAGGAGCGCGAACAAGCGGCGCTCACCGACCTGGGCGAGACCATCGGCCACGCCATCGCCTCGATCCAGGCGAACGAACGCCTCGCCCAGCGCGAGGGCGAACTGGTCCGACAGAACCAGCGCCTGGAGGAGTTCGCCGGCATCGTCAGCCACGACCTCCGGAACCCGCTGAACGTGGCGGTCGGCAACCTCCAGCTCGCCCGCGAGACCGGGGACGAAGCGTGCTTCTCGAAGGCGGCGGACGCGCTCGAACGGATGGACGAACTCATCGCAGACCTGTTGACGCTGGCCCGGCAGGGTGAGGGCATCGACGAGTTCGAACCCGTTCCGCTCGGGAACGTCGTCGAGGAGGCCTGGGCGACGACCGGAAACGACTCGTCCACGCTCGCCTGTGCGGACGACCTCGGGACGCTGTCTGCCGACCGGAGCCGATTGCGTCAGCTGCTGGAGAACGTCTTCCGGAACGCTGTCGAACACGGTTCGACAAGCCGTCACTCGTCTGCGACTCGTGACGACGCCGTGGAACACGGTTCCACGAGCCCTCCCTCGCACGCTCAGGAGGACAGCATCGAACCCGCTGGCTCCGACGTGACCGTCACCGTCCGCCGGACCGACAGCGGGTTCGCCGTCGAGGACGACGGTCCCGGGATACCGGCCGACCACCGCGAGGCGATATTCGACGTGGGCTACTCGACGAACGAGGACGGGACCGGCTTCGGACTGAACATCGTCCGGAGCATCGTCGACGCCCACGGCTGGGACGTCACCGTCGGTGAGAGTCACTCCGACGGCGCCCGCTTCGAGTTCTCGGGAGTCGAGCGCGTCGAATCGGAGACCGGACCGACGTGACCGCCCACCCGTTCGTCTCGGCGGGTCCTGCACTACTTTGTTTCCCGCGCGAGAAGCCCCGCACATGGTCGCACTCCACTCCGAGGCGGACGTACTCCAGCGCGGCGACGAGGCACCCGACTTCGAACTCCGCGGGACAGACGGCGAGACGCACTCGCTGGCCGACTTCGCTGACCACGAGGCGGTCCTGCTCGTGTTCACGTGCAATCACTGCCCGTACGCGATGGCGAAGTTCGACGAACTGAACGCCCTCGCCGACGAGTACGACGACCTGGCCGTCGTCGGCGTCAACGCCAACGACCCCGACGAGTACCCCGACGACTCCTTCGAGCGCATGCAGGAACTCGTCGATGACGGCACCATCGACTACGACGCCTACCTCTTCGACGCGACTCAGGCCGTCGCCGCGGGCTACGGCGCCCGCTGTACGCCCGACCCCTTCCTGCTCGCCAATGACGGCGAGGGGGCCTTCGAGGTAGCCTACCACGGCCGCCTCGACGACGCGACGAACCCCGACGACGAACCCACCGAGCGCGAGATGAAAGCTCACGTCGAGACAGTGCTGGCGGGTGAGGAGGTCACCGCCGAGCAGAAGCCCTCCCGCGGTTGCTCCATCAAGTGGCGCGACGGCAACGAACCCGACTACTGGAACGCTTAATCTGAGTAGCTGAGTACTGATCGCTGAGGGAACTCCGAGACGGAACTAACATACCGAAAGCCCTCGTACGTATCCGGTCCCGGGACCCACGCTGCGCTCCTCACTTCGTTCCGGTGCTTGCGGGGTCCGGGTTCCCGGATACGTACTCGCCCTTTCAGTCCACCAGGACAGCAGTGGGGTAGTCCACACCCTGGCGGACTGAATGGGCGAGGGCTTTCGGTGTCTTGCTGTCCGTACGAGCGGGACAGTTCTCGACTCCACTTCCGCCAACGACGCGAACAGGTGCAAAACGGTTTATCCCTGGACGAGCGAGACCATGCCAGTGAAACGACCGCTTGGGCACGGGTCGGTGCTGCTGGCCGTCGCCTTCGGACTCGCGTCGGCGTACGTGGGGGCGTCGTCGGTCGACGGCGAGTTCTGGGGGATACCGACGGACGTCGAGATAGGCGGCGTCACGTTCGGGATGCTCGGATCGAAACTCCTCGGTGCAGTCGCCATCGTCTTCGCGGGCTACGGGCTCTACTTGCTCACGAAGCGCGCGCTCCACGACCGGACGCCGAGCAAGCGGCGCCAACACGACGTGCGGAACGTGCTCCGTCTGGGGTTCGGGGTCGCGACCGTCGTCGCGCTGCTCGGCGTCGCGACCGACCAGTGGGTCGGGGTGCTGTTCTCGCTGGGGGTCGTGGGATTCGCGGTCACGTTCGCGCTCCAGCAGCCGCTGTTCTCGCTCATCGGCTGGCTCTACATCATGGTCAAGCGGCCCTACCAGGTGGGCGACAGGGTCGCCATCGAGGGGTCGAAGGGCGACGTCGTCGAGGTGGACTTCCTCGTCACGACGCTGTGGGAGATAAACGGCGACCTCGTCTCCTCGAACCAGCCGTCGGGCCGGATAATCACGCTGCCAAACAGCGTGGTGCTCTCCTCGCACGTGAAGAACTACACGCGCGAGGATTTCCCCTTCGTCTGGAACGAGCTCTCCATCCAGGTGGCCTACGAGACCGACCTGGAGTACGCGCAGGACCTGATGCGGGAGGAGGCGGACGACTTCCTCGGCGACGAGATGGCGGCCCGCATCGCCCGGTACCGGGAGCGCCTCTCGGAGACGCCGGTCGAATTGGAGGTTCAGGACCGCCCGTCGGTCAACGTCGTCCAGGAGGAGTCGTGGGTGGAGTTCCGTCTCCGGTATCTCGTCCACCCACGGCGCGGCCAGCGCGTGCGGAACGAACTGTACCGGCGCATCCTGGTCGCGTTCAACGAGGCGCCCGACCGGGTCAAGTTCCCCGTCAGCCGGAACCGGTAGCGTCACCGCGTTTTCGACCCGCCGTCACAGCGCGTCGCGGACGAACTCCGTGACGATGGCGTCCTCCGCTTCGCGCAGCCGATACTGGGCGGTCGAACGGGCGACGTCGAGGTCGCTGGCCAGTTCCTGAACAGTCGTCTCTCGCGGCCGCTCGTAGTAGCCAGCGGCCACCGCCGCGTCGAGCATCTCGTGTTGTTCCGGCGAGAGCTTGTGGGCAGTCCGCGTCTCGGCGCTCCAGTTGCCCGACTGGGTGAGGTGGGCCAGTTCGAGCGTCAGCCCGTCCCGCAACTCGGCCTCGATTGCGTCGAACAGCTCGCCGACGGGCTGCTCGTCCGGGAAGAGAGCCTTCCACCGATACTCGTTGTCAGTCCGGTGCGACTGGAGCACGGCGCCATCGCCGACGTGGTCGACGACGAAGTGCGGGACGGAGTGGCACTTGTGGACCTCCTCGCGGAAGGTGTAGACGGTCCGCCCGCGGGGGGTCCGGTCGAGCACGTGGTACTCCCGCGTCGTGTTGCAGTCCGGCGCGTTCAGGCATTCGTTGCAGCGAGTGTCGTCGAGGAACGTCTCGTCGAACCGCCCCATCGCCTCGCGGGATCCGCTGGCGTGGTCCATCCGCCACATCGACGAGTCGTCGGTGTAACACGCCGACGAGCGGACCGACAGCGACGGGTGCTCGCGGAAGACGTCCATCAGCCTGTCGGCCCCCGCCTCGTAAGCGACGACGAACTCGAACTCCTGCATAGGCGTGTATACGCCCTGGCCGGCTTGAACCTTAGCATGTGCCAAAGTGAGCGTTGCCTGGCGGTCCAGATGTCCCTGGAAACCGAGGTCGGTGACGGGCTGTTCGGCGTCCCTTCAGTGGGCCATCCTCGCCCGCCGTAAGCCCGCCTTACTGCGTTTTTGGCGCTAAATACTAATCACCGGTAGTCGGTATCGGTGTTGCCATGCGCTACGAACGGGTACGGACGAGGGGCGTGGCACTCGCACTGGCCGTGATCGCTATCGTCGCCGTCGGATCGGGGGGTGGGCTAGCGGTCGCGGACCTCGGTGGACCGTCCGGGGACTCCGGGGACCTGAGCCTCCAGAGCGACGACGCCACCGAAGACGCGGGTGGGGACGAATCGGCAACCGACACCGAAACGGCAACCGAGACTGCGCCCGCGGAGACGGCGACGGATGAACCGGACGACGCGGGCGCCTCGGACAGCGACGACGCAGCCGTGACAGACGACGCTGACGACACCGCGGCCGATGACGAGTCGGCCGACGAAGCCACCGCGACGCCGACGGCCACGGAGACGTCGACTGCCACCGCGACTGACACGGAGACTCCCGAGACGGAGACGCCCGAGTCGACGGATGCAGCGGCCGTCGAGAACACGAGCGACGCGCAAGCCGACAACGGCTCCGACGAGGCCACCGCGACCGACGGCGGGAACGACACCGAGACGCCGAACGAGAGCGCGGACGACGGGTCGCTGACCTCGTGTTCCGTGATCGACGAGCCCGGCCAGTACGAACTGACCGGTGACGTCGCCGGTTCGGGGACGTGCCTCGTCGTGGAGGCGAGTGACGTCGTCCTCGACGGGAACGGACATACCGTGGCGGGGTCCGGAAGCGGCACCGGAATCCAGGTCGCCGGCGGCGTCTCCGGCGTGACGGTCCGCAACGTCGACGTCACCGACTGGGGCGTCGCCGTCGCGCTCGGCGGCAGCGGCGCGAGCGGCCCGACGGCGAATCTGGTCGAAGTCCGCGCGACGGACAGCGACACCGGCGTCCGCCTGACGGAGGCCGACGGCTCGGCGATGCAGGCCGTGACCGCGCGGGACAACGACGACGGCGTCGTCCTCGTCGACACGGCCGACGTGCAGGCCAGCGACGTCACCGTCGACGGGAACGACGACACGGGCCTCTGGCTGGCCCGCGGCGTCTCAGATAGCTCGTTCAGCATCGTCCAGGCCACCGACAACGGCGACCGGGGCATCCACGTCGCGACGGGCGCCGTGAACAACTTCGTCGGCGACGCGACGGTGACCGACAACGGCGGCCCCGGTGTCGAGTTCGCGGACAGCTCCGACAACGTGCTCGCCGACAGCCGCGTCGAACGCAACGGCGGCCCCGGCGTGCTGAGCTACCCGGCCGGCGGCGACAGGCTGGAGAACGTCCAGCTCGGCGACAACGGCGACGGCGCCTACCGTGACCAGGCGGAGCGAGCCGGTGCGGTGGCCGACACCGTCACGCTCGGAGGCGGCGCCTCGGTCCAGTTCGACCAGGGCGTGACTCACCTCGCATCGGCTGGGACCCCCGACTCGCTGCCTGAGGGGACTGAATCGGCTGGGCCCGCCGTCGAAGTAGTTCTGCGGGACGGTGACGGCGCGATGGCGACTGTGACGGTGCCCGTCGACGCCGACGGCGACGTCACGGCCTACCAGCGCGTCGACGGGACCTGGCAGGAAGTCGAGGGCACCACGGTGACGGACGGCGAGGCGGAGATCCCCGTCTCCCAGAGCGGCACCGTCGTCCTGGTCGTCGAGCGTGCCGACAGCGGGACCAGCGAAGCGACGCCCGACGACGGTGGGGCGACCGAGTCCGACGACGGCACGGAGAGCGCGTCCGGCGACGATACGGTGCGCGCCGACGCGTCGTCGAACGAGGAACTCGCGGCGAGCGACGCTGCGTCACCGAGCAACGAGGCAACAGCCGTCGCGAACACCGGGTCAGAGAGCGACGACCCGGTGCCCACGAGTCGGTACGCGTTCGACGACGACCTGTTCGCCGACGTCGGCGCACCCGCCGCGACGCAGTACGAGAACCGGACCCAGACGCTCGTCATCGGACCGGCGGCGGTCGACGAGGCCATCGAGTACACCTTCGAAGTCGACGGGAACGTCTCGAAGGTCACGACGGGCGGCGTCACCGCCGACGAGAACGACGCGCTGTCGCGGACCGACGGGACGGTTACGGTGAACGGAACGACGTCAGCGGGCGACGCGTACGTCGTCGACGGCGACCTGCGGTCCATCCACCAGACCAGCGGCTCGACGGGCTTTTTCGTCCGCTACGATAGCCCGATCGAAGCGAACGAAACGTCCCCCTGAACTGGGAACGGGGCCATCGACGGGCCCACGTCGTTTAGTGACCCCGCGCTGTAGTGAGCGCCATGAGTGACCCGCTGCCCGACGTGACAGAAGAGTTCGCCCGGACGCTAGCGCCGACTTCGGACGAGGTCATCGAAGAGATGGACGCCCGCGCCGACCGCGAGGGGTTCCCGACGGTGGGTCCGGCGGTCGGCGGGTGGCTCCGCCTGCTCGCCCGCTCCATCGACGCTGAGCGGGTCTTCGAGTTCGGGTCTGGCTACGGCTACTCGGCGTACTGGACGGCGCCGGCACTGCCCGAGGACGGGGAAATCGTCCTGACTGAAATCGACGCGGACGAACTCGACGACGCCCGTGAGAACCTAGAACGCGGCGGGTTCGCCGACCGCGCCCGCTTCGAACACGGCGACGCCATCGAGACCGTCGAGCGCTACGACGGGCCCTTCGACCTGGTCCTGATCGACAACGAGAAACACCGCTACGCGGAGGCGTTCGAAGCCGTCCGCGAGAAGGTTCCCGTGGGGGGTATCGTCGCCGCGGACAACGCCGTCGAGGCGGGCCCGCTCGACTTCGACGACGTGCGCGCGCTGCTTTCCGGCGAAGACGTCGACGCCAACGAGATGAGCCGCGGCATCGCCGACTACCTCCGGACCGTCGGCGAAGACCCCGAGTTCGAGACGGGACTGTTGCCGCTGGGCGAGGGCGTGGCAGTCTCGATACGGATCTGAGCGCACGCAGGCCATCGAACGCGGACGGCCACGTCGTGTCACGGCGGCGAAGGGATCTTCCGTCCCTGGCCCGAAGCGTACGGGAACATGTCACCGCCAGACTTCTCGACCGCCGCGAGCGAGACGTCCATCGACGAAGCCGTCATCGAACGCGTCGCCGACCGGTCGGCGGCGCTCACGGGCGAGGAACTGGCCGACGCGCTGGTCGTCGTCCACGCCGAACTCATCGGTCGCCACAGCGAGTACGAGCGGACGGCCGACTACGTGACCGACGACGGCGTCCGAGCCTACCGGGTCGAGGAGTCGGCGTGGGACGACCTGGCGGATGCTGTGGACCTGGGAGGGGAGGAACTCCCCGCCGTCCGCGCCGCACACACCGAGCAGGCGCGACTCATGTTCTCGGCCGCGGCCGACGCCGGGGACGACTTCAGATCCGACCAGGCCGGCGTCGTTGTCGGCATCGACACCGCCGAGCAGTTCTGACGGTGCCGACGGGGCCCGGCGGCCGCGGGGTTCGACCGCTCTAATTCTCGACTGCGAAAATCGGGGTGCATCGCTTATGTGGGTAGCCGGGAAACGACCCGCAACGTTCGTGTCACGCCCATGAGTCTGAAGATAGATATACGCAAGCTGGGGTTGTTCAACAAGATGGCCAAGGAGGGCGGGAACACCGTCGCCGACCATCTGAGCCAGATGACGGGGATGGAGACGGAGATGGAGATAACCAAGATCAACTTCATCGACGTCGCCGATATCAAGACCCACGTCGGCGACCAGAAGCAGATCGGCATCAGCATCCGCCTGCTCGAACCGCCCCACGGCCACATCCTCTTTCTGTTCAACGGCTCGAGCGCCAAAGAACTCGCCCGGGGCATGGTCGGGGACATGGGTGAGACGGACCCGAACGGCAGCGGGTTCACCGACATGGAGCGCTCCGCCATCCAGGAGATCGGCAACATCATGACGTCGGCGTTCATCGACGGCTGGGCGAACGTCCTGCAGACGACCATCGACATCGGGCCGCCGAACTTTACCTTCGGCCCGGGCAGCGGCATGGTCGACGAACTCGTCGGCGACCGCGAGACGGACATGTCGCTGATGTTCGATTCCCGCGTCCACGCGCTGAACTCCGACATCGACGTCACGGTGTACACCTTCCCCGAGCTCGAAGAGCTCGTGTCGCTGATGCAGCAGATCGACGTCTGACCGACGCAGTTCTACCGGCCCGCGACGCTCGCGAGCGGCCAGTAAACTCGTTACAAATTTGTCGTTGTTCCAATGTGTATTTGAGTCGGGATACCATGTACCGTGTATGGAACTGTTCGACGACGACATCGTCCCAGACGCGGTACGCGAGGTCAAGCAGGACGCCCGGGCATTCGCCGAGGAACACATCGCGCCGAACGCGGCGGAGTACTACGCCTCCGGGGAGTACCCCCACGAGATTCTCGAAGCGGGGATGGACGCGGACCTGGTCGCCCAGGATATCGGCGAGGAGTGGGGCGGTCGCGGGCTCTCCCTGCACCACGTGCTGGCCATCGCTGAGGAGTTCTACCGCGCCGACGCCGGCATCGCGCTGACGCTCCAGCTGGCCAGCTTCGGCGCCGAAATCGTCGAGGAACATGGCGACGACTCCCAGAAAGAGGAGTTCCTCCGACCCGTCGCCGAGAACGACCAGATCACCGGCCTGGCGGTGTCGGAACCCGAGACCGGGAGCGACCTGGCGGGAATGTCGACCACTGCTGAGAAGGACGGCGACGAGTGGGTCATCGACGGCGAGAAGTACTGGATCGGCAACGGTGTCGAGGCGGACTGGGTGACGCTGTACGCCAAGACCGGCGACGACGAGGACAACCGGTACGGCAACTACTCGCTGTTCATCGTGCCCACGGACGCCGAGGGGTACGAGGCCGAGCACATCCCCGAAAAGATGGCGATGCGGGCGTCGAAACAGGCCCACATCACCCTCGACGGCTGTCGCATCCCCGAGGACAACCTGATCGGCGTGGAGGGCGCGGGCTTCTACATGCTCGCTGAGTTCTTCAACCACGGCCGGGTCATCGTCGGCGGCCAGGGCATCGGCATCGCCGCGGCGGCCATCGAGGAGGCCTCAGAGTTCGTCCACGACCGCGAGGCGTTCGGCCGGACCGTCGACGAGTTCCAGGCCGTCCAGCACCACCTCGCCGACATGCGACTTGAGTTCGAGTCCGCGCGCACCCTGGTCTGGCGCGCCGCCGACAAGGTCGCCGACAGCGACGACGCCGGCTACTGGGCGGCGCTGGCCAAGACCAAGGCGACCGAGACGGCCACCGAGTGCGCCGAGACCGGCATGCAACTCCACGGCGGCCGCTCGGTCCTGACCGACCGACGCATCTCCCGGGTCTTCCGTGACTCACGTATCCCGGTTATCTACGAGGGCGCCAACGACGTCCAGCGGAACCTTATCTACCGGCAGGCGCCCCGGTGAGGCCGCACGCGTGGCGGTTTCGCGCGCGACAGGTTCCCTGTCGACGAGGAAACCAACACGATAGATCGCCAGGATTCTGACAAGTATTCGGAGTGGGTTCCCGGTTTCGACAGAATCTAGAGAGGTCGGATCGAGAGACCGGATCCGTGCGGCTGGGTAGCACCCGAGGGAACGGGTGTCGCGTTAGAAATGCTAACTGCCCACTCGCGAAGTCGAAATCGTTCAGTTGAACCCCATCTAGCTATCGATAACGATTAATGAACTGCGTTATAGTGGAAAATCTTTAGTCACGGCCTCCCTAACCCCGATACACGGCACCCGATCTGGGGCCGATGATTTACCATGACAGGCCAGGAACTAATCTGGCGAATCGCGGGCGGTTCCGGTGACGGGATCGACTCGACGAGTCAGAACTTTGCAAAGGCCCTGATGCGCTCGGGACTGCACGTATTCACTCATCGACACTATCCCTCGCGCATCCGGGGCGGCCACACCTACGTAGAGGTACGCGCGAGCCAGGAAGACGTCCGGTCTCGCGGCGACGGCTACAATTTCCTTCTTGCCCTCGGAGACTCCTTCGCACGGAATCCGCAGGAAGAAGCGTACTACGGGAACGAGGAGCTCAAACCGCTGTCCGAGAATCTGGACGACCTCCGCGAAGGCGGCGTCATCGTCTACGACGAGGGGCTTCTCGACGAGGACGACGTCGCAGTGACGGAGCTGGAGGCGCGTGCCGAGGAAAACGACTGGCACGTGTATCCGCTCGACCTCCGCTCTATCGCCAGGGACCACGGCCGCGAGGTCATGCGCAACACCGCCGGCGTCGCGGCGACCGCCGCGCTGCTCGACATGGATCTGTCCTACTTCGAGGAGCTCATCCAGCAGAACATGTCCGGCGACATCATGGAGGCCAACCTCGACGTGCTCGACCAGGCCTACGAGCAGGTCCAGGGGATGGACCACGAACACGACCTCCGGATCCCGGAGTCCGAGACTCACGAGGAGGAGCAGGTCCTCCTCTCGGGGTCCAACGCGATCACCTACGGCGCCCTCGACGAGGGCTGCCGGTTCATCGCCGGCTACCCCATGACGCCGTGGACCGACGTGTTCACGCTCATGTCCCAGCATCTGCCCAAGTTCGGCGGTATCTCCGAACAGGTGGAAGACGAGATCGCTGCCGCGGCGCTCGCGCTGGGCGCGTCCCACACCGGCGTCAAGGCGATGTCCGGGTCCTCCGGTGGCGGCTTCGCGCTGATGTCGGAACCCCTCGGCCTCGCCGAGATGACGGAGACACCGATAGTGCTCGTCGAAGCGATGCGCGCCGGCCCGTCGACGGGGATGCCGACGAAGCCCGAACAGGCCGACCTCGAGCACGTCCTCTACACGAGCCAGGGCGACTCGGCCCGTGTCGTCTTCGCGCCCGCGAACATCCGGGAGTGTTACGACCAGACCCGCCAGGCGTTCCGCATCGCCTACGAGTACCAGATCCCGAGCATCGTCGTCTACGACCAGAAGCTCCAGGGCGAACTCCGCAACGTCGACGAGAGCTTCTTCGACCGCCAGCCCAACTCGGATCCGGGCTCGGTGCTCACCGAGGACGAGATAGCGGAGGCGGCCCACCACTCCTCTGGCAAGTTCCAGCGCTTCCTCCACGAACCGGAGGACGGCTCGAACGTGAGCCCGCGGACGGTGCCCGGCCAGGAGGGCGGGCGCTTCCTCGCGACCGGTAACGAGCACAACCCGTCGGGCCACATCGACGAGGACCCCGACAACCGAATCGCGCAGATGAACCGCCGACTCGACAAGCTCGACGACATCCGCGCTGACCTGGACGAGAACAGCGCCCACCAGACCTACTACGGTCCGGAGGACGCCGATTACGGGATCCTCATCTGGGGGAGCCACCAGGACACCGCCTTCGAAGCGATCGACCGGCTCAACGACGCCGGCCACTCGGTCAAGGCCCTCGGTGTCTCCGATATGATGCCGTATCCGGTCGAGGAGGTCAGCGAGTGGCTCGAATCCGTCGACGAGGCACTCGTCGTCGAGATGAACGCCACCGGTCAGTTCCGCGGGCTGACCCAGAAAGAGATCGGCCGCTTCGGACCGAAGCTCTCCAGCCTGCTGAAGTACAACGGCAACCCGTTCGAACCGGCGGAGATCGTCGAGGGCTTCGAGACCAGCATCGACGGCGAGGAACTGGCCGCGACGAACATGAAGTACGTCCCCGCGGCAGGTGACTAACAATGAGTGCATTCTCAGCAATCGGCAACGAACGAGAGACCGAACGAGACGAGTTCACGCCCGGTATCGAACCGCAGGCGACGTGGTGTCCGGGCTGTGGCGACTTCGGCGTCCTGAAGGCGCTGAAACAGGCCATGCCCGAAGTCGGAAAGAACCCCGACGAGGTGGCGCTGTTCACCGGCATCGGCTGTTCGGGGAAGCTCAACAGCTACTTCAACAGCTACGGCTTCCACACCATCCACGGCCGTGAACTCCCGGTCGCGCGTGCAGCGAAGCTCGCCAACCCGGAGCTGACCGTCATCGCGGCGGGCGGCGACGGCGACAACTACGGCATCGGCGGCAACCACTTCATGCACACGGCACGGGAGAACCACGACATGGTCTCCATCGTCTTCAACAACGAGATATTCGGGCTGACGAAGGGCCAGACGTCCCCGACGTCGCCGAAGGGCCACAAGTCCAAGACTCAGCCCTCGGGCAGTGCGAAGTCGCCGATCCGACCGCTGTCGCTCTCCCTTACCTCCGGTGCGACGTACATCGCCCGGACGGCAGCGGTCAATCCGAACCAGGCAAAGGAGATCATCGCCGAGGCCATCGAGCACGACGGCTTCGCGCACATCGACTTCCTGACCCAGTGTCCGACCTGGAACAAGGACGCAAAGCAGTACGTCCCCTACACCGACGTCCAGCAGTCCGACGACTACGACTTCGACGTCTCGAACCGTGAGGAAGCGGCGAAGATGATGTTCGAGACCGAATCAAAACTCTACGAGGGCGAGGTGCTGACCGGGCGCTACTACGTCGAGGGCGCGCGGCCGTCCTACGGCGAGGAGAAGCAGGCCCTCGGCGAGGCGCCGGAGGAACCGCTGGCCGAGCGGTACTTCGACGAGGACTACCAGTGGGAGCGCGCCGCCGACGAACTCCTCGAACACCACAAATAACCGTCGTTTGCGAATCCGGAACATATTTTCATACGCGGGAAAAAGAACTGGCTATGAGCGCGGAGTCTACGGAGCGTCGCATTCTGTCTGTTCTCGAGGAGGACGCGCAGGCCTCGTACGCGGATATAGCGAACCGGGCCGACGTCTCGAAGCCCACGGTTCGAAAGTACATCCAGAAGCTCGAAGAGGAGGGCGTCATCGTCGGCTACTCCGCCGACGTCGACCCGAAGAAGCTCGCAAGCCAGACCATCGCACTCGTCGGCATCGACGTCGCGAGCGAGTGTTACGTGGAGTCGACCCGCGAACTCGCTGACCTCGAGGAAGTGGAGTCGCTATACACCTCCAGCGGCGACCACATGCTGATGGCGGAAGTCCGCGCGGCCGACGGCGGCGCCGTCGGTGACGTCATCGAGGAGTCCATCCTGGGCGTCGAGGGGGTCACGGCGGCTCACCCTTCCTTCCTCCAGGAGCGACTGAAGTGACCGGTGACGCCGGCTCGCTCGGCGTCGACCGTACGTCGATGCGTGCCTTTTAGACGCTCGAAGGCCGAATACTTGCCATGACTTCTCGCCTGGTGCTGGGGACCGGACCCCTCGGCAGGAGGCTGCTCTCCGCGCTCGAACATCGACGCGGGGACCTGCTCGTCGTGACGGACGACGAGCACCGGGTGGATACCTTGCGGTCAGACGGGATCAGAGTCGTTCCGGGCGACCCGAGCAACCGGGAGACGCTCCGCAAACTGACCGTCGATCCGGATTCGGTGCTGATTACCGCCGAGGACGGCGAGACCAACCTCCGGGCCGCCAGGGCGGTCGCCGCGGTGTTCCCTGATTCGATGGTGCTGGCATACGCCGGGCGGGACCCGACACCGGAGACCGGTAGGGCGCTCGCGGCCGTCGCCGACGAAGTCGTCGACCCCGGCCGCGCCGTCGCAGAGGAGCTGTGTCACTCCATCGGAGACGGCGGGTTGCAGGTCCGCCAGCTCCAGCGGGTGTTGCGCGACGTCGACGGCCGACTGGCGGTCGTGACCCACGACAATCCGGACCCCGACGCCATCGCCAGCGCCATCACGCTCGCCCGCATCGCCGAGTCCGTCGGCTGCGACACCGACGTCTGCTACTACGGCGAGATTTCCCATCAGGAGAACCGGGCGTTCGTGAACCTGCTGGAGTTCGACCTCCGCAACCTCGACGACGAGTCGGACCTCTCGGAGTACGACGGATTCGCCCTGGTCGACCACTCCCGACCAGGCGTCAACGACCAGCTCCCGCCCGAGACGGAGATCGACGTCGTCATCGACCACCACCCGCCCCGGGCACCGATCGAGGCACGATTCGTCGACCTGCGGAGCGACGTCGGCGCGACGAGCACGCTGCTGGTTGACTACGTCCGTCGCCTCGGCGGTGACGTCGACCGGACAGTGGCAACTGGTCTCCTGTTCGGGATTCGCGTCGACACGAAGGAGTTCCGTCGGGAGGTCTCGCCGGACGACTTCGAGGCCGCCGCGTTTCTTCTCCCCCACGCCGACCTGGAGGCGCTCCAGCGCATCGACGAACCCAGCATCACCGCCGAGACCCTCCAGACCGTCGGCCGGGCGATACAGAACCGTCGGAAAGAGGGGTCCGTCCTGCTGAGTTGCGTCGGCGAACTCTCTGATCGGGACGCGCTCGCCCAGGCCGCAGACAGGTTGCTCACCCTCGAAGACGTCAACGCGACGCTCGTCTACGGCGTCCAGGACGGCACCATCTACGTCTCGGCCCGCGCCCGTGGGACGGACATCGATCTGGGCGAGACGTTGCGGGACGCCTTCGGCCAGATCGGAAGCGCGGGCGGCCACGCCGACATGGCCGGCGCCCAGATCACGCTGGGCGTCCTCGACACCATCGAGGACCGCGACGAGTCGCTCCACGAGGTCGTCCGTGCCGTCGTCGACGACCGCTTCCTCGAGACGCTCCAGGGCCACTCCGACCGGCTGCTGACGTCCGTGTACGGACCCGAGACGTTCGAGAGCGACCAGGAGTTCCTCGAGGAGGTCACCGAGGAGTGAGACGGACGGGTGTAACTATTTCTGGAAGGCGGTCCACGTTCGGCGGTCGGTGAGCGTGAAACGGTCCAGCGTTCGAGACGTATCGAGAACGAATTACACCCGTCCGTGTGAGGTAGCGCTGGAGCCCGACGCCGAACGGGGTCTTTTTCCTCCGCCGGCGTCTGATCCCCGCTAATGGCCGAGGAGGGCAAGCCCCGCGTCCGCGAGTACATGACCAGCGAGGTGTCGACGGTGTCGCTCGACGACACGGTCGCCGACGTCGCCCGTCGCATCGACGAGAGCGACGACCACAGCGGGTTCCCCGTCACCGACGGCCGCCGAGTCGAGGGATTCGTCAGCTCCCGAGACCTGTTGCTGGCCGACGACCACGAGCCGATGTTCCGGGTGATGAGCGACGACATCCTGGTCGCCCACCCGGAGATGGCCGTCCAGGACGCCGCGCGCGTCATCCTCCGCTCTGGCATCCAGAAGCTACCCGTCGTCGACGACGCCGGCCACCTTGTCGGCATCATCTCCAACGCCGACGTCATCCGCTCGCAGATCGAACGCGCGACGCCGAGCAAGGTCGACAAACTCACCCGGACGCTGGAGAGCATCCACGACGTCACCGCCCGCGAGGAACGCCGTGAGATCGACCTGGCCGACCTGACGCCGACCCAGGACACCGTCTACGCGGACGAACTCGAGGGGCGTATCTACGAACTCCGGCGCGGCCTCGCCGAACCGCTCGTCGTCATCGACAACGGCGGCGGTCGCTCGCCCTCCCAGTCCACGGTCGAGGACTTCGTCGGGGGCCCGGAGGAGCGACAGCCGACGCTCCTCCTGGCCGACGGACACCACCGCGTGAAAGCCGCCGAACGAATCGGCGTGGAGACGATGGACGCGTACGTCATCGTTCTCGACCAGCCGGTCGACCTGGGGATGGCTCGAACCGCCGAGAAGTCCGACCTGTCCTCCATCGAGGACATCGACGTGGTCGACTACGGCGCCCACCCGCTCGTCGAGACGACCAAACGGCTGCAGGACGACGCCACTGACGACTCGTAGTGGTTTGACCGTTCGAACGATCGCCCCGGGAGCCTTATTGTCAGTAGCTACCAAACTACAGGGTATGTTCGACGAGGAGGACCTCGCCGCGATCAGAGAGGCCCGCGAGGACTGGGCAGACGATACACTCGGGCCGATTCTCGAGAACTACGGCGAACGGCGAGAGCGATTCGCCACGGTGTCGAACCTCGAAGTCGACCGCCTGTACACGCCGCTGGACGTCGCCGGCCTCGACTACGGCGAGGACCTGGGTTTCCCAGGGCAAGAGCCCTACACCCGCGGCGTCTACCCGACGATGCACCGCGGGCGCCCGTGGACGATGCGCCAGTTCGCGGGCTTTGGCACCGCTACGGAGACCAACGAGCGTTTCCACTACCTCGTCGAGGAAGGCCAGACCGGGCTCTCGACGGCCTTCGACATGCCGACGCTGATGGGTATCGATTCCGACGACGCGATGGCCGAGGGAGAGGTCGGCCGGGAAGGCGTCGCCGTCGACACGCTCCGCGACATGGAGGTCCTCTTCGATGGCATCGACCTGGCCGACGTCTCGACGAGTTTCACCATCAACCCGAGCGCGCCCGTCGTCTACGCGATGTACGTCGCGCTGGCGGACGAGCGAGGGGTTCCGCGCGAGGAATTGCGAGGGACCCTCCAGAACGATATGTTCAAGGAGTTCATCGCGCAGAAGGAGTGGGTCATACCTCCAGAACCCTCCCTGAAGCTCGTCACCGACGTCGTCGAGTTCGCCAGCGAGGAGACGCCGACGTTCAAGCCCGTCTCCGTCTCCGGGTATCACATCCGCGAAGCCGGGTCGACGGCGGTCCAGGAGCTGGCGTTCACGCTCGCCGACGGCTTCGCCTACGTCGAAGATTGCCTCCACCGCGGCCTGGACGTCGACGAGTTCGCCCCCCAGCTCTCCTTTTTCTTCAACGCCCACAACTCCATCTTCGAGGAGGTCGCCAAGTACCGCGCCGCCCGCCGCATCTACGCCCGCGTGATGGACGAGTGGTACGGCGCCGCCCACCCCGACAGCAAGAAGCTCAAGTTCCACACGCAGACGGCCGGCCAGTCACTGACCGCCCAGCAACCGCTCAACAACGTCGTTCGAGTGACCATCCAGGCGCTGGCCGGCGTCATGGGCGGCACGCAAAGCCTCCACACCAACAGCTTCGACGAGGCGCTCGCGCTGCCCAGCGAGGAATCGGTCCGCGTCGCGCTCCGGACCCAGCAGATCATTGCCGAGGAGTCCGGCGCCGCCGACATCGTCGACCCGCTCGGTGGTTCCTACGCCGTCGAAGCACTCACCGACGAGATGGACGAGAAGGCGATGGCGTACATCGACCACATCAAAGAGGACCTTGGTGACGGAGCGATGCGGGACGGCGTCCTCGCCGGTATCGAGCAGGGGTACTTCCAGCGGGAGATACAGGACGCCGCCTACGACTACCAGGAACGCGTCGAAGACGGTGAGGAGACCGTCGTCGGCGTCAACGCCTACACTGTCCAGGAGGAGACCGAACCCGAGATTCTCCAGGTCGACGAAACCGTCCAGGAGCGCCAGCGAGAGCGACTCGCCGACGTGAAAGCCTCGCGGGACGACGGCGCCGTCGAGGCAACGCTGTCGGCGGTCCGGGAGGCGACCGAGAACGACGAGAACGTCGTCCCCGCGATTATCGAAGCGGTGAAAGTCGGGACGACGATGGGCGAGGTGATGGGCGTCTTCGAGGACCACTACGGTACGTACCGTGAGACCGGCAGAACTGCGTAGAGACGCTCTATTTCGATATCGTCTCAGTATTTTTATCACCCGTGGACCAGGTGAAACCCCTATGGGTGTAA
>Ga0208135_100205_pt1 | contig 46166 bp, 46 predicted proteins | sample AntDeeMetag02WF5_FD_184757 | JGI IMG/M metagenome (GOLD analysis project Ga0208135, IMG submission 184757) | Saline lake microbial communities from Deep Lake, Antarctica - Antarctic Deep Lake Metagenome 02WF5 (SPAdes) (version 2) | ecosystem: Environmental > Aquatic > Non-marine Saline and...
CCGCGGTCGATGCGCTGGGTAACCCGGTACGGTTGGTTCTTACACCGGGCCAGGCGTCGGAGTATGGTGCCGCTCCAGCGTTACTAGACGGTTTTTCCCCGCAAGCGGTGCTGGGCGACAAGGGATATGATTCCACTGCTTTGCGGGACCTTATTCAGGCCGTGGGTGCAGAGCCGGTGATTCCTCCAAAAAAGAATCGCTTGGCGCACATCGAAGTAGACTGGCACTGCTACAAAGATCGCAATCTGGTAGAGAGATTCTTTCAGAAAATCAAGCAGTTCAGGCGATTGGCTACACGCTATGAGCGACTGGCAAGAAACTACCAGTCACTACTCTGTCTCGTGTCAGCGGTTATATGGCTGGCCTAATTGTTAACGCCCCCTAGCTCGGCCATTCTATTTTTGTTTTTCTCACGATGAAGAAGTTGGCTGCCTTGGAGCACCAGCGATTGCCCAGCATCTAGCCGAGCTGGATGTACCGCCTGGCCTCGCCATAATCGGTGAGCCCAGCGAGATGCAAGTTATCAATGGTCAAAAAGGCAAGGTCGCCATGCGTGTTACCGTGCGCGGAAAGGGAGGGCATTCCTCGTTCTCGCCTCAACACGTCAACGCAGTCGAGTATGCGGCGCGTATTATTACCATGATTGCAGACAAAGGGCGACAATTCGAACAGATAGGACCCTTCGATCATGATTTCACTGTGCCGCACTCTACCACCCTGGTGTCAATCATAAACGGAGGCGTAGCCATCAACGTCACCCCAGACTATTGCGATTTTATCTTCGAACTCCGCAGCATTCACCAGGACTCGACTCTTGCCGACATGAGGACCCTCATAGATGAGGTCGAAACCACGCTGCTCCCTGAAATGCACAAGAAGTGCCCTTCGGCCCATATCGACTGGGAAGAGATATTTTCTTACCCTGCAATGGGCGATGCCACGGAGTCCAAAATATTCAAAGAACTCGATCCAATCCTGCCGGCTTGTGGAGGTAAAGTATCCTATGGTTCTGAAGGCGGGGTCCTAGAGACCATTGGCAGTATCCCATCGATCATCTTGGGCCCAGGGTCTATTCGTCAGGCTCATAAATCTGACGAATTCATTGAAATTGATCAGATTAATCAGTGTCTAGCTTTCTTCGACCACTTGAGTGCTTGGGTAAAAAGCTAACGGTCGATCAGCCAATCGGTTCGATTGATCTTGGCAAGTTACAAAAAATAGATCGTAAGAAAGAAGCTGCTTAACGACAGCAACTTGGACAAATGGGCTGAAAACCACTGGCAAACCAGCTGCACCAACTCCAGTTTTCTTGTCCACTATGCTCACTTAAGTATTGAATACCTATCGGCGTTACACTCGATCAATGGCAAGGTGACCGGATCGATTTCATGACAATCCGGTTCACCACCTCCCAGTCTCGAAACCACTTACCTATAATTTCTATTACAATCCCGCCAGTCCGAAATGAATACATGCCATCACCAACAACAGCAAGAATACAGTTTCAGTCACCATCAGTATTACCGGTTTCCAACCAACAACCGCCAGCTTCTGAAATGAGGTCTTGATACCCAGTGCCGCAATCGCCGTTACTAGACACCAGCGCGACAGATCTGTGATCATATCGGTGGCCACCGCTGGGATCCAGCCCAAACTGTTGATCAACACCATCACGATAAACGCCACTAAAAAGCTTGGCAGAACCGGCATTTTGCCGCTGCCCGCTTCTTTCCGGCTATGCCTGAACAGGAACATGAATACCATGACCGCTGGAACCAGCATAGCCACACGCATCAGTTTGACTAAGGTGGAAATATCGCCGGTGCCCTCGGAAATCATATAACCTGCGCCCACTACCTGCGCCACATCGTGAATTGTACCGCCCAACAGAATGCCGGCATCGCTATCGCTCAGGCTCAGCACAGTGACAATCAGTGGATAGACAATCATCGCCATGGTGGACAGGGTTGTTACCCCAACCACAGTCATGATGGTGTTGCGTTCATGATTTTCATGGCGAGGCATAACAGCAGATAACGCTAGCGCGGCTGATGCGCCGCAAATAGCCACCGAACCGCCGGTCAGCAATCCCATGTCGCGGTTGAGACCAAGCATACGGGCTAGTAAAGCGCCTATGGCAATAGTCAAGGTCACACCGCCGATGACCGTCAATACCGGCCCGATGCCCAGTTCTGCCACTTGTTCGAGGGTGATTCGCGCCCCCAGCAAAGCCACGCCAAGGCGCAGTATGGTGCGTGAGGAAAATTCCACACCTGCCAGGCAGCGGCCCTCTTCTGACAGGAAGTGTAGGGTCATCCCGAATAGCAGGGCATATAGCAATGTGGGGCCGCCGTAATTATCAGCAATAAAGGTGGTGGCCAAGGCAATAGTGACGCAAATTATCACACCGGGCATAACCCGCTGCCCCGTAGCAAATAAGCCCGGCAGCGACAGTCTTGATTTTTGGATACTCGACATATTCTAATAACTCCCAGGGCTTCAGCGTGTAGTCGGAACAACGACAACAGGAACTTTGGCACGTTTTATAACGCCTTTAGTCACCTTTCCGATGTAGGTAGCAATATGACTTTTTCTATTAGCAGCCATCACAATCATGTCAAAATCTCCACGCTTGGAGAAATGAGATATCACCGACGCTGGGTAGCCTTCCAACACGGTCTGGGTGACTCGATGGCCCTTCATGGCTTCTTGTAGAGGGGGGTGTCGACTACAGGCTGCCTCGATTTTTTCTGACAATTCGCGTCGACGCTCATCGATGCGCTGCTCCATTAGTGAGTCCAGAAAACCTCTGTCCTGAATATTCACCTTCAAGGTGTTAACCATGTCATCCGAAAAGGGCTTGGCGACGTGAAGCACATGCAAGTCAGCGCCGGTGGCCAACGCAAGATTAGTGGCCTGTTCAAGCACGTTGCCACAATTTCCATGCATCCCGACGCTGCACAGAATTTTCTTTATATCGTGAGTCATACTCTCTCCTTAACTATCTGGAAATATCGTGCTAGGCACGAATAGAGTTAACTATAATTAATTTATCAGTAACCCAAAAGATCAGGTAACCATAAAGACAGCTGTGGGAAATAGGCGATAACAAAGATTGCCACAATGGAAGCCGCTGCAAAGGGTAGTGCTTTAAGGGAAATTTCTTCTATGGATGCACCTCCAATACCTGAAGCAACGAAGAGATTTTCACCCAATGGTGGTGTTTGGAAACCGATGGCTAGGGAACATACCACTACAATCCCTACGTGCACCGGATCCATACCCAACATGTACATGATTGGGAGAAGCACCGGTGTCAGGATCATGATGGCAGCCAATGTTTCCATAAACATGCCGACAAAAAGCAGAAACCCAATAATCATTGCCCAGATAATATAAGTGTTATCGGTCACCGCTAACATAATTTCAGCAATGTGGGCTGGTATTTGATTTTCAACAAGAAGCCTGCCAAACACTGTGGCTGTAAACAGGATAAGAAGAACCCGCCCGGTAATCCATGTAGTGGTTTCTAGCGTTTTTAAGGCTGGTTTAAATTTTAATTCTTTATGAAAGAACATACCCACAATGAGCGTATAAAAGATGGCTACAATGGCAGATTCGGTAGGAGTAAAAAGCCCCGTGTAAATGCCTCCAAGAATAATTATGGGGGCTAACATGGACCAGACGCCCTTGCGCAGGGTGATCCAGATGTCGGGGAAAGACCAGTGATCGCTTAGCCCACGATAGCCGCGTTTTCGAGAAATAAAGTAGTTAACCGTCAGGATAAAACCGGCAAGTACCATGCCAGGGACTATACCAGCAATAAACAGCTTGGGAATAGACAAGGTCTGGAAGGCACCATGCTCAGCAATGGCTTCGGCAGGTGGCTGAAGCCCCATTCCGGAAATACCAAATATCACCATCGGAATTGAGGGCGGGATAACGACACCTAAGCCGCCGGATGAAGCCGTAATCGCGGACGCATAGCCCCGATCATAGCCGCGGTTCGCCATCGCTGGAATCATTAGCATACCTACGGCCGCAGTAGTGGCAGGGCCAGAACCAGAAATGGCGCCGAAGAACATGCAGGCAAACACTGTAGCAGCCCCTAGCCCACCGGATATCGGACCAGCAAAGGCTTCCGCAATATCGACCAAACGTTTGGAAATGCCAGCCACTTCCATCAAGGCGCCCGCGAGAATAAAAGCGGGCAGCGCCATTAGCGGAAAGGCGCCGACAGATGTAAAGGCCATTTGCACAAAGGCAAGAGGGTTTTCACCCAGAGATAAATAGGTTGCTAATGCTGCCACACCGAGGGAAATAGCAATGGGTGCTCCCAGCAGAAGTAAAAAAAAGAAACTGCCAAACAGAATAGAGACAAGTGTAGATTCCATATTTATTTCTCCCCATAGTCTTTATGATGTGCGCCTGATTCTCCGTTAGCATTAAACTCTTCACCTTCAAGATACAAAGAATCCGGTTTTTTAATAAAACGGAGATAGTTTTTCTGAACAATGCGCAGCGTCATCGCTATAAAGGCAATAGGTAAGATAAAATAGAAATATTTCATTGGAACTCCCATGGTTTGGGATGTCCAGAAAAGGTTCATTTTATTGAAAATAAAGTCGTAACTGAGATAAACAAAAACCGCATTAAAACCGATCCATATTATATCTGTTAACACCTCGCAAAAGGTAGCAACCCAACGAGGAAAAAGTTTGAACTGGAAAGTGACTCGGTTATGAGCCGATAGCTTTGTACTATAAGCTGCGCCCAGATAGGCAAACCAAACGAAGGAATAAGTTGCCAACTCATCTCCCCAGGGTATTGAGTAGCTAAATATATTTCTCAGTACTATCTGGGAAAACAACAAAACAACAAAACTGACCAAGAGAAATTGGCAAAGGTAATTTTCTAGGTTATCAATTAGTTTTAACAGGGTTTTATTCATACTAATGACCACCCGATAAGAAGACCGCGGAAACAGCATCCAAGCTGTCCTGATGGGAAAGCTTGGATGCTTGTAATGATTTACATAGGAGGTAAATTATTCTTCAGGTGCTGGATCGCGGCCCAAAGCTTTCAATACATCATCAAGCTTTTCTTTACCACCAATACTATCGTAAAAATCTGGCCATATAGAAGTTGCCTGAGAAATCCATTCTTTTTCATTATTATCGGGCTCGATAATCGTTATGCCCTCCTCTTCCACCAGACGCTTTTTGATTTTATCTTCGGTGTCTTGTAAATACTCGTAGCTGTGCTGAGTAGCAGCCTGTCCAGCCTCCAGTACGATTGTTTTCTCCTCCGGACTCAAACTCTGAAATTTTCCTTCTCCTATAACCAAGGGTTCGAGTGAGAATACGTAGCAGCTATCAGTGATGTAGTCCTGCACTTCGTAGAACTTCATGGCATCGATCGTGATGTAGGGGTTGTCCTGACCATCAATCACGCCTTGCTGAAGCGCAGTGAAGGTTTCTGACCATGCCATAGGGTTTGGATTGACGCCCCAAGCCTGGTAGGAAGCTATCATAATCTCGTTTTTCGGTACCCTTATGACCAGACCTTCAAGGTCATCCGGCGACGATACCGGTTTGGACGAGTTACTTAGCCGACGACACCCAGAGTAAGCCCAGCCCAGAATACGTACGCCGGCATCGCGAATGGTGTTTTTGGTAAGCTGTTCGCCGATTTCGCCTTGGGTCAAGATCTTGGCATCTTCCGGCCCCTGAATGACGTAGGGTAATGTCATGACGCCCACGGTAGGCGAAAATGGTGTGATATTATTGATCGCTATAATCGATAGATCCAGCAATCCCATGCTGGCATTATTCAGGGTGTCTTGCTCGCTGCCAAGCTGACTGTTGGGAAAAAGGTCGACTGTAATTTTACCGTTTGAGCGCTTTTCAATCTGCTCGGCAAAGTTCTTTCCCAGTTCATATTGTGTACCGCCCGCAGTGTCACCGAGCGCCATTTTCCAGGTAGCGGCCATGGAGCTGGTACTGAAGGCCAAGCAGGCCGCAGAAATGACAACGGGAAGTGCCAGTTTTTGGGTGCGCATAATTTTCTCCTGTCCTTGTTATTGTTTTGATGGCAGTGGTCAGGTGGCGTCTAGATAGAGCCTGCCCCGACCGCGGCATCTGAGATTGTCTGTTATAGAAGTGTTGTAAAAATAGTAAATGCTACCTATTCCTTTCTACGCACACACCCCTCCAATCCATAGAGCCAGCTAGCAGTCTTGTGTGGGGCCAGTCGGAAAAATAGCGTAAAAACGCTGCTTTAGCATATAGTTTGTCAATTTCAACTGACGTATCACAATTGATTTTTGTTATCATTCTCATCCTCTTGGGTAAGCACAGGATCCAGCCGTTATGCTCCTTTTTTATCTAGACCCGAAACGACCAGAGAGCTTACAGAACCAGCTGCGCGAGCAGGTTGCCAATGCCATTCTCGACGGCCAGATTCCTCTGAATAAAGCGCTGCCTTCCAGCCGCAAACTGGCCGATGAGCTGAAAGTTGCGCGGAATACCGTGGTTTTGGCCTACGAGCAGCTGCTGGATGATGGCTACCTTATTGTAAAAAGCCGCAGCGGATACTTCGTCAACGCGGATATTCTGGAGGGCCACGCCGAGAAACCAGTACGGCTTAACGATATTGATGCCACCCCCATGCCCTGGGAAACGCTGTTAACGACCCGCCCTTCACTGCAACAATCTATTAGCAAGCCGATCAACTGGCACCGCTACGACTATCCGTTTGTGTACGGCCAGCTCGATCCGAGCCTTTTCCCGACCCAGCACTGGCGCGAATGCAGCCGTGACTCCATGAGCGTGTCGGCCATACGCAGTTGGTCGGTAGATCACTTCAATGAAGACGATCCGCTGCTTATTGAACAGATTCGTACCCGTCTGCTGCCTAGGCGCGGGGTCTGGGCCAAGCCGGAGCAAATTCTGATTACGATGGGTACCCAGCAGGCGCTGTGGACGGTGGCTCAGCTATTGCTCAAAGCCGATCGCCGCTTGGGCATGGAAAACCCGGGCTACGTGGATATGTACAACATCGCCCGTCTGCTGACCGATGATATCCAGCTATTGCCGGTGGACGCACAGGGTATGCGTCCCGATGACACCCTTAGCCAGTGCGATTTGGTTTATGTCACGCCTAGCCACCAGTGCCCCACCGCCGTCACCATGCCGCTGGATAGGCGCCGACACTTGCTGGACCTGGCGGAAATGAATAATTTCCTAGTAATTGAAGATGACTACGACAGCGAGACTAACTATCAAAGTAACCCCACGCCGGCGCTTAAAAGTCTTGATCGTCACGACCGTGTTATTTACGTGGGTAGCCTATCGAAGACACTTTCACCAGGACTTCGCCTAGGTTACATGGTGGCGCACCCTACGCTGATTCGTGAAGCTCGTGCTATCCGGCGCCTGATGCTGCGTCATCCGCCCACCAACAACCAGCGGGCACTGGCCCTGTTTCTTGAGCGCGGCTATCACGACGTGCTGTTGCGCCAAATTCATCGAACGTTCAAGCAGCGCTGGCAGCGCATGAGCGAGGCACTCCAAACCCATCTGCCCCAGTTCCACACGTCGTCTACTATGGGAGGCACCAGTTTCTGGCTGAAAGCACCGGAAGGGCTGGACGTTCGAAAACTGCAGGTGCTAGCCAAAAAGCAGGGCATATTGATTGAGTGCGGAGATATCCATTATTTCGATCATTCGTGCAATGAACATCTACGACTGGGGTTTTCTGCCATCCAGGAAGAAAAAATAGAGCCAGGTCTGGAGCGCCTGGCCCGCTTGTTGCCGGAGGCTATGCGTGAACGCTGAACTGGCTCAGGTACGCTCATCTTTGAAGTTATACCAGTGGTAAAGAAAACGCTGACCAATGCGACGGAATGGTGCAAATGCCTGCGTCTCCACGACTTCCTTGAAATTTGGGAATGGTAACCTGGAGGTGAAGATCGGCGCATCCAGCCCATTGCCATCGCCGGCAATCAACTGCGCCATGCGTAACCCCGCCTGCGCCGAATACATTACTCCGTTACCGCCGTACCCCAAGGCGTAATAGATCGTCTTTTTTGGATCCGGCTGGAAAATCCGTGGCATCATATCGTGGCTGACATCCACCCAGCCCCACCAAGAATAGTCGATCTTCACGCCTTGTAGCAGCGGAAATTTGCGATGCATATCGCTGATCAGCATGTTTTCGTATTTTTCATTGGGCGCATCACGACCCGTGATAGCGCTGCGACTACCAATCTGCAACCGGTTGTCTGGCAGCAGACGATAGTAATGTCGCAATATCCGAGTATCGGTAATTACCTGTCGCGTGTGCATGTTGCAGGCTTTGACTTCGTCGTCTGTGAGTGTCCGTGTCACTATGGAATTGGATAAAACCGGTAGCAGACGGTTTTTCAGCTGCGGATGAAGGCTCTGTGAGGTGTAGCCCCCTGTGGCCATACCCACAGCGCCCGCCTTGACCACGCCACCGGGCGTTCTCAAATAATGCACGTCACCGCGGGTTTCCCAATTCTGCACCGGGCTGGCCGGATGGATTTTTACCCCCAAGGCGCGCGCTTTGCGATGATAGCCAAACGCCAGCTTGCCGGCATGGATGCCAATGCCTTCAGGCTCATGCATGGCACCGACGGCTTCCTGGTCACCAAGCCAGTCATTTTTGACAGTATCTGCATCCATAATCCGCGCGTCGTAATTGAAGGTTTCGCGCAGCAGCTTGGCTTCTTTTTCCAGGATCGGCATTTGCCTGTTTCGGTGGGCAACGGACAGGTGGCCACCCGGCTGCGGTTCGCAATCAATATCCTTGATCAACTCCTTGAACGTTGCCATGCCCTCCAGACATTCCTCGTGCAGCTTGTGGGCGGCATCCAGGCCGTAACGTTCAATCCACTCTGAACGCTTCAAACGGCCCATTGCACACTGCGCCTGCCCGCCGTTACGGGTGGAACACCCCCAACTGGTGCGGTTGGCTTCCAGCACCGTCGCCTTAATGCCGTAATTTTGCGCCAAAAAGATAGCTGCCGTTAGCCCGGTAAAACCGGAGCCTACAATAACGACATCGGCTTCTATATCGCCCTGTATCGGGCCGTCATCCTCCGGTGGCTCGCCCGCCGTATCAATCCAGTAGGTCGGTGCGTAGTCACGCCCGGCGCCAGGCGTCCGACTTTTTAACGGATCATACTTCGGATCGTAAGGCAGCGAAGGTGCTGTGCGCTGCCCGGTGTTTCCATCGGTTTTGTTCTTCAGTTCTACAGTTTCCATAACCGGTTCCTCACAATCGGATAATCCTGTTCCAGAGCGGAAAAAATCAGGCATTAACCGGAGGGCGATTCTTACGGAAGGCGTTCTTGACGGCGATTTTTCCATCGCGGAAGGTAAAGGCATCGATCATGCGCGCTTCAGTACGTGCGCCATCGGTGGCTGTGCCCTTATAGGTAGTTTCGGAAAATCCCTTGTCGCCAATAACGTGATGTTCGGCGTCTACCCAGCAGGCATCCGGCGCCGTTTTCCAGGCGTTTTCCAAGCCCTGACGCACTTCTTTTTGCCCAACAAAGCTCTTGCCCTGCAACTCCGGTCCGGCCACGGCGTTGAACACGCAGTCGACGGTCATCATCTCCATCACCGCATCAATATCGTGATTGTTGAGGGCATCGCCGAAGGCTTGGAGAAAAGCAGCGGTAGGTTGGCTCATAGTGAACTCCACTTGGAAAAGACTTTGTCATTATTTTCACGCTCAGTAATGAAAGGGCGTGTAAAAGCCAGTCTACCCCGAGGAATTTGTATTCATTAGCGCCAGTTACGACTCATTGTTTGGGCCAGAAACGGTTCATTCAGAAATCCGGCGACATCGCCAACGGGACAACTAGGCTGACAGAGGGGCAACAGGCCATTGGTGTTCTCGTTGGAGCCGATCTGTCATGGGCTATGAGGATCAGCAAAGTAGATCGCCGTACCCGGTCTTCTGGATAATTTCGATATGTTTTACCATCTCGCGACCTTGGCCATATGTCATGCCCAACTGCAGAACTTGCGGCACTTCGTTCAGCTTGTCGCTGAGCCCGACGGCGGCCGCCGTCGTGGTGGAGTCATCCAGCTTTACCAGAATGGCCAGTTGTATGGTGCGCTCAATCAGCGTTTCGACAGCGGAGCAGTTGATCAGGTCGCTTTCCCAGCGCCCCGGCATCAGGCGATCTTCGGTGTCGGGTGGCCGTAGGTAGATGCGGACAAAGTCCGAGATCTGTTACGGGCGCTCCTTGCCACGGTTACGGCACCGAATGCACGGGAAATTAGTTGTCCCGGTTCATCGTAGCTGTGACGCACCGTTAGAGGGTTTCTTCCAGCTCCGAGGCGATTTGACGCATCAGTGGCGCCCATTCCAGCAGCGACTCGATAGAATGGCGAAGCCCCGGCGCGTGAACGGCGAGGGCGGCTTGCATATGGCCCACATGATCGAAGACGGGGACCGCAATTGCGACCATGCCCTGGATGAACTCCTCGTTATCGGTACTCAGCCTGTCCCTGGCAATCTGAGCGAGTTGCTCCTCAAGGGCGGAGATGGAAGTGATGGTATAAGGCGTATGGGTGTCCAGCGTGAGGGTCGAGAGCAGAGCACGGCGACGGTGGGGGGGCATCAGAGCGAGAAACAGCTTGCCACTGGCTGTGCAGTGGATGGGCAGACGCGATCCGGGCGCCAGTTGGATGCGAACCGGCCAGTTGGTTTCCACCCGGTCGTAGTAGAGCAGTTCATGACCATCAAGCAGCGTCAGGTTGCAGGTCTCACCTACTTCCTTGGCCAAGCGCTCCAGCAACAGGCGCCGCGGGGCCTTTAGGCTCTCGTTGGCCAGTGTGCCCATGGCCATGCGATGCAACCGTGGCCCGGGCAGCAGGTGCCGGCCATCCAGGTCCCGCGTGATCAGCTGGTGCTCTTCGAGCTGCTTCAGCAGGCGGTGGATCGTCGGCTTGGGGATGTCCAGTCGCTTGTCGAGATCCGCAGCATTAATGCTGTACTCGGCCGTGGCGATCTCCTCAAGCAGGCTGATCGCCCGGAGGAGGGTGGTGTTGGTGGACGGGTCTTTGGACATGAGCTTCCCTTGCGACGAACTTTCTGGTGTTGGCTGTATCAATGATAGCGCGGCAGGCCCAAAGAGGCCTGCCGCGCGGTTGCAGTATCATAGATTGACCAGGAACATGGACAATGGTGGCCACAGAGCAATCGCGAACCAGGCGGCCATCAGCGCTATGAAATACGGTATTACGTAGCGTACCAGCCTGAGATAGGGAATGCCCGTGATGCTACTAGCTACATAAAGGTTGAGGCCGAACGGCGGCGTAACGAAGCCGATAGCCGCACCTACCAGAAAAATCACTGAGAAGTGGATGGGGTCCACGCCAGCACTCTGGGCTATTGGTGCCAGGATGGGTGCCAGGATGATGGTGACGGGCAGGCTCTCAAGAATCATGCCTGCGAGCAAGATTATCACCATGCACGCACCCAGAATGGCATAGTAGTTGCCAAGATCAGTCAAGATCCCTTGCAGAATCTGGCCGGCACCCAGTACCGACAACAGTTGCTGCATCACTACTGAAATTGCTACTAGAGGTGCCAACATGCCGGTGATCTGTCCCGAGCGCAGCATGATGGCGGGCAGCCGGTAAATGCTGATTTCTCGAGTAATCAGGAGTCCCGCGATCAATGTGAAGCCTACTGTGATGGCGGCAGCCTCGGTCGGTGAGAACTTGCCTGAATAGATCCCATATAGCACGACAGCGATGGTGGCAAAGCCCAGATAGGCCTTGCGTGCATAGACGGCACTTTCCTTAACCTTGAAGGGTATCAGAGTCCCCCAGCCATGCCGGCGGGCTACCAGGTGACAGGCCAACATCATGCCCAGCACCATGATGGCCCCGGGGACCATGCCGGCGATGAACAGATCGCTGATCGAGAGGTTCATCATGAAACCGTAGACGATGAAGATGATACTCGGCGGAATGATGATGCCGACGGTGCCTCCGCATGCCGCGGTGGCTGCCGAGAACCGCTCATCGTAGCCGTTTTTCTTCATCTCGGGGTGCATGATTGAGCCGATGGTCGCCGTGGTGCCGGCGTTGGAGCCTGAAATGGCCGCAAAGAGACCGCATGCGCCAATAGTCGACATTCCCATGCCACCACGTAACCAGCCAAGCACCGAGTAGGCGAAGTCGGACAGCCGTTTGGCGATTCCCGCCGCGTTGATCAGGTCACCCGTCAGGATGAACAAGGGCAGCGCTAGCAGGCCGAAGAAGCTCAGACCCTGGAAAAGGGTCACGCCGATATTGGCCAGGGTGAAATCGATGACCAAGCTGGTGCCGACCACCCACAGTCCGATGACCAAGAAGATGGGCACACCGAGCAGGAAGAAGAGTGTCACGCCTGCCGTCATGAGGCCGATAAGAAGACCGTCTGTCATGATTCGTTCTCCTAATCCATTATCGAGGGCTGGAGGTTGAAGGGCTCACGCAGGCGAAAGCGTTGCCAGTCAGCGAAGAGGTTCTGGAGGACTCGGTAGATGATCAGTACCCAGGCGAGCGGGGTGGCCAGGTAGAACCACCATTGCATGACGTTGTTCGTGCCCGGCACGATGGCAAAGTTGTTGTAGGCCAACTGCACCTGGTCGATGGTGAAGATGATCACCATGATGCCGAAGCCAATCCACAGCACGGCATCGAGGATGAGGCACAGGAATTGTCCGGTGTAGGGCAGGCGCATGCGGATCTCGTTGAGCGATAAGTGCGTACGCTTCTTCACGTTGAGTGAGGCGCCAAACCAAGTCAGCCAGAGAAACAGCAGTATGGGGATGCTCGTGCTCCAGGGGGCCTGAAGGCTGAAGAAGAAACGACGAATGACCTCCACGAAGATGATGCCGGACATCCCAGCGTAGGACAGCAGGATGATGCACTTCTCAATGTTGTCATCGAGCCAGCGAAGAGGGGGAACCAGCCATCTCGTGGCTGGTTTTTTCTGATAGTTATGGTTAGACATCATATAGCTCCGGTTCAGCCTTTCCACCAGCGCTGAGGCTTGACATTGACCGCTGCCATGTCGCGCGGTATCTCACGGGCGATACCGTGAATTTCCTTGTAGATATCCACACCACCGGCCCAGGCATTGAGGCGCTCCCGCCATTGCTCCCAGGGCTCCGGATTGAATTCCGGCGAGCACAGCTGCTCAACCTTGTCACGTTCGGCATCCGAGAGAGGTGCGACGCGTACGTTGTTCTGGGCGAAGACGGTATTCTCCGCAGGGTGCTCGGTGGCCCCCACGATCTGGTAGCGACCCGCCTCGTTCATGCCCTGGGTGAAGATCTGTGCACAGTAGGCCGACTCCATGACCTGTTCCTGAAGTTCACTACCCAGACTCTCGAACTTGGAGAGGTTCATGGCCGTATGCTCGGTGCCGGCAAAGAACCTCAGGTCGACCGCCTGGGACACCACGGGGGCCATGCCCGCATAAGCCACGGCACTCATCCAGGTCTCGGCACCGTCGAGCAGGCCCTGGCGGAGCCCGTCCAGGGTCTCTTCCCAGGCGACAGGAACGGGATTGAGCCCCAACTGCTCCATGGCGATTCGCCCCAGCTGTGTCCCGGTGACGCGGTTCTTGGTGCCCTGAATTTGCTCCAGGCTGGTCACCAGCGGCTCGTCCTCCCACTTCAGGCCAAGCATCAGGCCCCGCAGGTCACAATGCGTGAACAGGAACTGCAGATTGTGTCGCTGGCGCAGCGGCTCGCGAAGCAGCGCTTCACTTCTCTTGTCATAGAAGAAGTGAAACATCGAGGCGACGCTTGGAAACATATAGGCGAAGTCGAGGATGTTGTAGTAGGGCGCGCCCCCGGAGGAATTCTGTGTCGAGGCCGAAAAGATATCGACGATCCCTTGCTGAGTCTTGCTGACACAGTCGAGCTGGTTGCAGATCTCGTTACTCCCCATGAACTCCACGCGGATCGCACCATTAGTGCGTTCCTCGAGATCCCGTGCAAAGAACAGCTGCCCCGACTTCTGGATGTCGAGGTTTCGCTCGTTGAACCCCGACGCGCCGAAGCGCAGCTGGAACTTCGGTTCAGTCTGATAGCGGCGTTCCTGTTCATGCTCCGCGGCTCGGGCCAGACTGCTGGCGGTGAGGCCGGCACCTAGCCCGGAGGCGGCGATGAGGGTGGAGGTCAGACCGAAGCGTCCCGAGATGTTCAGAAAATCCCGGCGCGATACGTTACCAATCGGTGATTTCATGAGCTGGGCTCCCGCATTTTGTGATTGGACTTGTGATTGGGATGGTGGATGGCGTTTGCCATATCCCTAAGTGCCTCATTGACTGCCTAGTTGATGAGCACATTCCCAAGCTAGGACAGTCTGTCGCAGCACACAAGTTTTTTGAGACAACCGCTATCATTATTGACATAACGTCGAGGGTTTATCATTATTTTCGATACAAAACGTATCAATAATGCAGGCTTTCTATGAAGTCAACATATAATAAGCAAGATGTCTTTGATTACATCATCGTAGGTGCCGGTTCAGCGGGTTGTGTACTCGCTAATCGGCTCAGTGAAGATCCCACCAAGCAAGTTTTGTTGCTGGAGGCGGGTGGTGCCGACTGGAATCCTTGGATTCATGTCCCCGTTGGTTATTTCAAGATAATGCATCAGCCTTCGACCGACTGGTGTTATCTCACAGATCCAGATGAAGGAATCAACGGGCGTCGCCTGCAATGGCCACGCGGTAAGGTGCTTGGGGGGTCTAGTTCGCTCAATGGTCTTCTGTATATCCGGGGGCAGCGCGAGGACTACGATAGCTGGGCTCAGGCGGGAAACTCGGGGTGGGATTACGACTCCGTCTTACCATATTTCAAGAAGTCTGAATGCCAGGAGCGTGGCGCCGACCCGTACCACGGTACGAAGGGACCGTTGAAGGTCTCAGACTTGAGACTGCGACGTAAGATCGCCAAGCATTTCATCGAAGCCGCCAAGGCCGCCGGAATTCCCGAGAATAACGACGTCAATGGCGCGAGCCAAGAAGGGATAGGTTACTTTCAGCAAACTTCCTACAAGGGCTTTCGCTGTTCGACAGCCAAGGCGTTTCTTCGACCGGCCCGGAAACGTACCAACCTCACTGTCATCAAGCGTGCGCACTGCCAGCGGCTGCTGCTGGAGGGAAAGCGTGTGGTGGGGGTCGAGTATCGTCGCGGTGACCGGCTGGAACAGGTTCGGGCAAACGTCGAGGTGCTGCTCTCCAGCGGTGCCATCGGGTCGCCACAAATCTTGCAGTGTTCCGGCATCGGGGATCCTGAGCACCTCAAGGACGTGGGAGTCGAATGCTTGCACGAACTGCCGGGGGTGGGCGAGAACCTGCAGGATCACCTGCAAGTCCGTCTGGTATTCAAGACGAGCTGCCGAACGCTCAACGATGAGGTGCGCCACCCCCTGAAGAAACTCGCGGTGGGAACCCAGTATCTGTTAGCCCGCACTGGGCCTCTGACCCTCGCCGCCAGCCAAGTATGTGCGTTTACTCAGTCTCGCCCGGGCCTGACACGTCCCGATATCCAGTTCCACATGCAGCCTTTGAGCGCCGATAAGCCTGCCGAAGGCGTACACCCATTTTCTGCTTTTACCTCCTCAGTCTGCCAGCTGCGCCCTACAAGCCGTGGTTTCGTTCGCATTACCAGCCCCGATCCCAGCGTTTATCCTTCGATCCAGCCCAACTACCTGAGCACCGAAGATGATTGCCGGGTAGCGGTAGATGCTATCAAAGTGGCGCGACGCATTGCAGAACAGGAACCCTTGGCCTCAGTTATTACCGAAGAATACGTGCCTGGTGCGCAGTACCAGAGCGATGATGAGCTCCTTGATGCAGCACGCCAGCACAGTCAGTCGATCTATCATCCGGTCGGCACCTGCAAGATGGGGGATGATTCTGAGGCGGTAGTGGATGATCAGCTATGTGTATATGGTTTGGAGGGGGTGCGTGTTGTGGACGCTTCGATCATGCCAACCATAGTGTCGGGTAACACCAATGCCCCGACTATTATGATTGCGGAGAAGGCGGCCGACATGATTAAAGCGGCGCACGCATAGCGCACTCGAGGTACCTAACATAGTACGGCTTTTCGACGTTGGGTGTGGGTTTCACCCCCTGAGCTGGGCCAAGATATAGCCTCCACAACGATAGGAAGTATGACATGAACGGCACCCAGATTCTGACCCTTGGCTTGGGCCTTGAAATGCCCTGTCACCATCCCTCGACCTCCATGTCGAGGCAGAACGTGGCAGCCTCTACCCCTGTCCTGATGTGGTGAGGCCTGCCCATGACTTCACCACCAGGACTTGGCGGCACCTGAACCTCTTTCAACATCACTGCTATCCGCACGCTTTGGTGCCACGCACCAAGTTTCCGATACATGGCGTCAAGCGTATCGAGGTGCCCTGGGCGCGTTCAGGTGGTGTCTTCACCCTACTATTCGAGCAGGCCGCCATGGCCCTGGTCAGGGAAACGGTAGTTTTAAATCTCGTTGTCCAAATCGCTGCCGTTAAGCAGCGTTTTTATTCCGCTCTATTTCCTACAGCTTGCCGAGATTGAGCGATACCGAACCAGTGGCCTCCCAGTGCCGGAGGTCGCCGGATCAGCGCCTGGGATTCAGGCGCTTGGCATGTGCATACACCACTTTCCTGTGTGCTAGATGCTGGGTATCCGTGCCTCGATGCCGGCCGACGGGCGTAACGATCTGGCGGTCTTCTATACGCTGTTTTTGGGCCGCTTTTTCCTGACCTTCGTGTCTGTCGGCGCCTTGGAGACAGGTGCCTTTCCAGCGCTGCGCCTTCTCAGGGTATAAGCTTTTTCCCGGCAATAGGCGCCAAACTCGATCTCCGATAGAGGGGCCGTTTCAATCACTATGGCCAGCTTGGCATCAGCAGACCATTCGTCTCCGGCTTTACGGCTCCTTGGCACAGGCATGCCTTGTTGTCGGCATTTTTTCATGCCAACCATACAGTAGCCTTTGCGGCTATCGATGGCACACTGCGGTTTTCTGGCGGTAACAGCTTCTTCAGCACCGCGGCCTTACGTTCCTCGGAATAACGTGGCATGAACCATCCTATACCGCCCACTCTGATGTTAATTCAAGCGACATCGCCAACGGGACAATTAGACTGACAGGAGGGGGCATTCGATCTTACCAACAACAAATTATGTAAAATGAAACACACTGTTCCACTTTTTATTTTTTATTGGGTATATTAAGCTATAGGTCTAAAAACAACACGGTTCGAGGGTTCACACGTTTTTTGATCAATGCCCTGTGTGCCCGAGGAGAGAGACATGACAAATTTACCTAGCATCAAACCCGATACCATGCGTTCTGTACGCGAACTCTTTGGTATCGACAGCGATCTTCAGGTACCGGCCTTCAGTCAACGAGATGAATACGTTCCCGAGATTGACGAAGCCTATCGTTTTAACCCGGATGTCACCCTGGCGATTCTTGCCGGTTTTACCCGTAACCGCCGGGTTATGGTCCAAGGCCTGCACGGCACCGGAAAATCGACCCATATTGAACAGGTCGCGGCGCGTTTGAATTGGCCGTGCCTGCGAGTGAACTTGGACGGCCACATCAGCCGCCTTGACCTGGTGGGCAAAGATGCCATTGTGGTTAGGGATGGCGTTCAGGTAACGGAATTTCAGGAAGGTATCGTGCCCTGGTCGTTGCAACGGCCAGTAGCACTGATTTTTGACGAATACGATGCTGGCCGGCCCGACGTGATGTTTGTGATTCAGCGCATCCTTGAGCGCGACGGCAGTTTTTCGTTGCTGGATCAGAACCGAGTGATTCATCCGCACCCCTATTTCCGCCTGTTTGCCACCGCCAACACCGTGGGTCTGGGCAATATGTCCGGCATGTATCAGGGTACCCAGGTGCTGAACCACGCTCAGATCGACCGCTGGAACATTGTGGCTAAGCTGGATTACCTAGACGCCAATGAAGAAGCGGCTATTGTTCTGGCTCGTGTGCCGGAAAAAAATACCGAAAAAGGCCGCGAGCTTATTGCTGCCATGGTGAGTGTGGCCAACTTGACTCGCAAGGGCTTTGCCGCCGGCGATATTTCCACTCTGATGTCACCACGCACCGTGATTACCTGGGCCGAAAACTGCGAGATTTTCCGCAATCCGGCGCTGGCTTTCCGGCTGTCGTTTCTGAACAAATGCGACGAAACTGAGCGCTCGACGGTGGCCGAATATTACCAGCGTTGCTTTGGCGAAGAACTGGACGAATCCTGGCTCAGGGAGTCGTATACAGTATGAGCAGCAACGTCCAACAACAGGCTCGCCGTCAGCAGCAGGTTGAAGAATTATGCGCCGCCACGATACGTGCCCTCAGCGGCCAGCCGGATCTGCACTTTCGCGGTAAACGGCTGTATCAAGGCGAGCATCGCCTGTCCATGCACGCCCCTCATCATCGCATCGATACCGCTGTTGCGCCGTTTGCCGATTGCCGCGCCGCGGCGGATGGCATGGCCTTGCGTCTGCTGTACAGCGATGCCGAGTTGCATCGGGCGCACAGTCCGGAAAAGCCTGTTGAGCGGCTGGTGTTTGAGCTCCTGGAACAGCTGCGCGTCGAAACACTGGTACCTGCACAGCTAGGTGGCATGGCCGCTAATTTGGAACAGCGTTTTGTTCAGTGGTCGCAAGACTTCCACCGCTCCGGGCATACCGAGGGCAGTAGCGGCATTCTTTTGTATACTGTCGCCCAGATGTGTTGGGCCAGACTGAATGCGCGTCAGGTGCTGGAAGAAACCGAAGACTTTATTGAAAGCACGCGCTTTTCGCTAGCCACTTCGATGGGCACCGCGTTGGCGGGATTACGCCATAGCCGGCATGACCAGGCGGCGTATATTCCCCATGCTAAGGCGATTGCCAAACTGGTTGATAACATCATAGAAGCCCAGCGCGCGGGCCAGAGCGCAGATGATGACACCAACAAGGACGACGGCGAGGAAACCCAGCAAGGTTTTGCCCTACTGTTGGAGTTTGATCAGGACGGCGATGATGACGATCGGTTTGCCAGCGCCCGTAGCGGTATCAGTAAAGCCTTTGGCGAGAATCGGCAGGGCTACACGGTATATACCACCGCCTACGACCGTGAAGTCACCGCCGCCGGGCTGGTGCGCGACGCGCAACTTGAAGAGTTTCGCCAGCGCCTGGATTCGGGCATTGCTGAACAGGGCGTGAACGTGCAGCGCGTAGCGCGCCAGCTCGCTGCTGTACTAACCACACCGCAGAGCGATAGCTGGCGATACGGCGAGGAAGAAGGACGGATCGATGGCCGTCGCCTGGCTCAGCTGGTGAGTTCGCCCACTGAACGGCGTTTGTTTTATCAGGAACGCCAACGGCCGGTTGCCGATTGCGTGGTCAGTCTGCTGGTTGATTGCTCCGGCTCCATGCGCTACCAGAATGAGCCGGTCGCCATGCTGGCCGATTGCCTGATTCGCGCCCTGGACATGGTTGGCGCAAGCAGTGAGTTGCTTGGGTTTACCACCAACGCCTGGAATGGTGGCAAACCTTATAAAGAGTGGGTGCGCCAGGGGCGCCCGCCCTATCCGGGACGACTTAACGAAACCTGCCACATGGTGTTCAAGGAAGCCGATCGCGGCTGGCGACGTACCCGCCGCGACATCGCTGCGCTGCTGAAAGGTAATCTGTTCCGTGAGGGCATTGACGGCGAGGCGGTAGACTGGGCCTGTAATCGTCTGCTGGCGCGCAGTGAAAGCCGTAAGATCCTGCTTGTGATCTCCGACGGCTGCCCTGCAGATAGTGCTACCAACCTGACTAACGATGCCTATTACTTGGATAACCACCTGAAAGAAGTTCTTGCCCGCCGTGAACGCCAGGGCGAAGTCGACATTCTTGGTCTAGGGGTGGGCCTGGATTTAAGCCCGTTTTATCGCCACTGTCTGGCCACCGATATGTCGCAGGTGCTGGATAATCACTTATTTGAAGAAATCGTACAGCTGATTGGCCACCGTAAGCGCCGTTAACAGCCGTCTGTTTGGGCACGGTAGAAACCATGAGGCTGGTTTACAGAGGACCTGTTTGATGGCAAGAACCCGCGTGGTACACCAATTTGGTATGGGTACTTCTATTCGCAGTCGCGACTATACTGAGGCCTGTGCCCGGGCCGTTCACGATGCACTCTGGCACAACTCCCTGAACGTGGCCGATGCTTTTGGCTTTCCCCGCGACGCCATGCTGATTGATGTAGAAATCGGCATACCACAACCAGAGCAGGTGAATACTCAGGCGTTACTAGGCATTTTTCCCTATGGTAAGCCAGACATTACGCTGATCAAAGGCGGGCTGGAGGTCGACAAACCCGATGGTAGTGGCTCCAGCGTGATCGCCAATGCCGCGATTATCGTTTCCTTCGATATGGAGCCCGAGCATGGCTGAGCAGCGCATTATTCTGGAGATGGGGAGCAGCAACTCGCTCTACGGCGAGGACTACACCAAGGCAGCCTGCCGCGCCGTGCACGATGCACTTCGCCACTCCTCGCTGGTGCTGATCAAGACGCTAGGCTACGATCAGCGCCAGATGCGAGTGGAGGTCACCATTGGCGTGCAGCAGCCGGACAAAGTGGATTGTAGTGCTGTGGCCTCCGAACTCCCCCGGGGCCGTGTATCTGTAACGGCGGTCCATGGTGGCCTGAATGTCCATGATTCGGATAACAACGTCACCCACGTCATCGCTGCTGCGGCTGTCGCTGCGTTTCTCCCAATTGAACCTGGCTCGTGGCAGTTGTCGTGACCCGGCCATTGATCAGCGCCTGCCACTGCGGCTTACAGCATGGTGTGCGCGGGCTACGCTGGGCCCCAACGTGTCAGGAGAGAGTGTCGAGGGGGTCAGGAGAGCAAGCCGGCAGCGACCAATGACATGCCAATAATCATCAACAGCATGAACACCAGGCGCCGCATGGCCTGTGCAGATAGTGGCGGTGGCCAGCGCCGTCCGAGCCAGGTGGCTACCGCGACCACCGGAAAAGCCCAGCTGATGAGTACCAGGATTTCCGCGCTCATCTGCCCTTGCCCCACAACAAACAAGGTGCGCATCCCCGAGATGATTGCAAACAGCAGAATCAGGGTATTGCGAATGCGGATAGGCTCCAGTGGCTGGCGGTAGTAGTGATAGATTAGCGGCGGCCCTGCAATACCGAACAGCCCGCCCAAAAAGCCGGACAGGCCGCCAAAGAAAGCGAAGCTGGTGGGACTGGATGCCTGAACCTGACGGCTCGGCTTCATCAGTAGGCTGGCGCCACCGTAAATAATTACCAGCCCCAACAGCACCCGCACCACGCTAGACGCGCTGTCGCTCAAGTAATTCAGCAGCAGTACCCCGACTATAATGAACGGCACAATGCCCAGCGTGGCGGTACCCACCGACGGCCAGTAAACGTGGTGCAAGCGCCCGGGCAGAGCCACCGCGCAGTTAATCAGCATCATCAGACTGATGACTGCGGCCACCGATGTAACCGGAGCAATACCCAGACCACCTGCCAGCCCCATCACGATCATACCCAAGCCAAAGCCGGTCACGGTCTGAAAATAACCGGCGAAACCGGCAATAATCAGAAATAACCACGGCACATCAAACTCTATACCCATCGACATGTCAGACGCAGGGGCCAGAGCGCTGTTCGGCAGCCTGCGCTTGAACCGAGGTAACGGCAATTACATGATAAATATCATCAACGCTGCAGCCCCGTGACAGATCATTGGCCGGCTTGTTAAGGCCCTGCAGTAATGGTCCGATTGCTTCGGCGCCGCCAATCCGTTCTGCCATTTTATAGCCGATATTTCCTGCCTCTAGGTTCGGGAAAATCAACACGTTGGCATTACCCCTGACGCGGGAGTCGGGCAGCTTTCGCTCGGCGATATCGGCAACAATCGCCGCATCGAGCTGTACGTCCTCATCGATGGCAATGTCCGGTCGGTAGCGCTTCACTTCCTGCGCCGCTATACGGACCTTGTCCACGCTGCTGTGCTGGGCGCTACCGCTGGTCGAGAATGACAGCATGGCCACGCGGGCCTCCTCGCCCAGCAGAATTTCTGCGCTTTCTGCTGCCGCCAGTGCAATCTGGGATAGCTGTTCAGAGTCAGGGTCAATAATCAGCCCGCAATCCGAGAAGATCATCCCGCCTTTCAGATTATGGAAAGGCTTACACAACATCATTAAAAAGAAGCTGGAAACCAGCGTGCTGCCCGGAGCCAGCCCAAGGATCTGGATAGCACTACGAACCACGTTGGCGGTAGTGTGGACCGCACCGGCTACTGAGCCATCGGCATGGCCTTCACGCACCAGCATATTGGCAAAGCACAGCGGCTCACGCACACTGATCTCGGCCTGCTCGCGGGTCATGCCTTTTTTCTCGCGAAGTGCGTGCAGTGTCTGGGCCAAGCTGTCGGTCAGCGGCGAGGTGGCGGGGTCTATAATCTCGCACGCCGAGGTATCAATACCATGGCGCCCGGCGGTCTCGGCAACGGTGTCAGCATTGCCAACCAGTATCACATGAGAAATCCCTGCTGCAGCCGCTTTCTCCGCAGCGCGCAATACGCGCTCGTCTTCAACTTCACACAAGACAATTCGCCGTGGCGATTGCCGTGCACTTTGTAGTATCTGATTCAAGGCTTTCATAGCACCTGCCTGTACCGCCAATAAGGGCGGTATAACGTAAAACCCCCGGCTCGGCCGGGGGTGGGGTTATCAGCAATACTCGGTGTTATACGTAGTCCTGGTATTTTTCGAGCAGACGCACCGGCTTTTTCAGGGCATCACGGCGGAACGGGTCGCCCAGTTCGCGCGTACACATGACTTCAATGATGGTTGTTTTACCTTCATTCATCTGCATGTTCACTGCTTTTTTCAGCGCTGGCCCAACATCTTCCAGGCGGTCAACAGTGACGCCTTCAGCCCCCATCGCACGCCCGATCTCGGCAAAGCTTTGACTGTCCAGCTCACCGGCGACAAAACGGTGGTTATAAAATTCAACCTGGTTTTTCTTCTCAGCACCCCACTGACGGTTGTGGAATACCACTGCTGTTACCGGGATCTCGTGGCGTACCGCGGTCATGGTTTCCATCAGGCTCATGCCCCAAGCACCGTCACCGGTGTAGGCGATCGCTGGGCGCTCGGGCGCGGCAACCTTGGCACCCATAATGGTCGGGAAAGCGTAACCGCAGTTACCAAAGCTCATGGGTGCGAAAAAGCTGCGAGGCTTTTCAAAGCGCAGATAGCTGTGGGCTACAGCATTGATGTTGCCGATATCGGTGGACACCATGACATCTTCCGGCATGGCCTTTTCTAACTCGCGCAGCACCTGGCGCGGGTGTAGGTAAGAGCCCCCAGAGAATGGCGTTTCGCTCTTCGCTTCTTCAATGGCGTCGAGGCTGAAGGGGTCTGTTTCGTGGCTCCACTCGTCTAGCTCTTTCTCCCAAGCCGATTTTTCGCTAGCGATGAGCTCGGCGCGGTCGTCACGGCTCGCATCACACGCTAATTTACGCTCTTGCAGACGGTCGGTCAGAGCTTCGGCAGCGTCTTTGGCGTCGCCACAAATACCCACGGCAATCTTCTTCACCAAACCCAGCATTTTATGGTCGGCGTCGATCTGGATGATTTTTGCATCCTTCGGCCAGTAGTCCATACCATACTGCGGCAGAGTACCGAAGGGCCCGAGACGGGTACCCAGTGCCACTACCACATCGGCCTGAGCGATTAGTTTCATGCCGGCTTTAGACCCTTGATAGCCCAGAGGACCACACCATAGCGGATGGCTGGCCGGGAAGGAATCATTGTGCTGGTAGCTGTTAACCACCGGAGCGCCCAGGCGCTCAGCGAGGGCTTTACAGGCATCCACGCCGTCCGCCATGACCACGCCACCGCCGGAAACGATAACCGGAAAACGGGCATTGGCCAGTAGCTCTGCCGCTTCACCGAGACTTTTGGCACCGCCAGGGCCCCGATCCAGGATTGCAGGCTTGGGAATTTCGACTTCAGTTTCACCGTAAAAATAGTCACGGGGAATGTTCAGCTGGGTGGGCCCGATTTCCGTCATGGCGCGATCAAAACAACGACCGGTGAACTCGGCCATTCGCGCCGGGTGAGTTACGTGCCCTTGGTATTTCACGAATTCTTGAAACATCGGCAGCTGGTTACATTCCTGGAACCCCCCAAGGCCAATACCGGTAGTACCAGCTTCCGGCGTGATGGCTACCACTGGGCTATGTGCCCAGTACGCAGCAGCGATGCCGGTAACGCTATTGGAAACACCAGGGCCGTTCTGGCCGATCAGTACCCCGTGGCGGCCTGATACCCGGGCATAGCCGTCGGCCATGTGCGCCGAACCTTGCTCGTGTACCACCGGAATCAGACGAATACCGGCGGGAGCGAAAATATCCATGGCATCCATGAAAGCCGAGCCCATGATACCGAATATGTCAGTCACGCCGTTGGCGACCAATGTTTCTACAAATGCCTCAGAAGGTGTCATCTTCTGCTTTCCTTCAACGACCTGACGAGTATCTGTGTTGTTGTGTGCGCTCATGGATTATCTCCGGAGTAGCAGTCAAGGCTTTTCGCCTAAAAATTCATTTTGTAGTATATTTCATTCCGAAAAATGGAATATATGGAATTTAGCTTTAACTCAGCGCTTCGTCAACATGAATTTCATAATTTTGTTAAAATTGATTTATTTTCCGAAATAAGGCATGATTTTGCCATCAGAGAGGGTCACGCCATGAGTGCAACAAAATATGACGCGAGTCGCCTAAAAGGCGACACACCGGCGCAACGCTTACTAACGCTGCTCGAAGTGATTTCAGTGAAAGACCAGTTTTTTACGCTGCAGGGGATGGTGGAGGAAACGGGGATGCCCAAACCGACCCTGCACCGAATGCTGCAGCAACTTGAAGGTTTAGGCATGCTGCAGCGGGAAGCCGATGGGCGGCACTACAGCCAAGGGGGGCGTTTACAACGGCTGGCTGAAAATTTGCTTCTTAACGATACCGTTCGTAGCGCGCGCCACTCCATACTGGCTTCGCTGGTCGAAGAAGTCGGAGAAAGCTGCAATATTACCGCTCTGTCTAACGGCGAAGTCTTGTACCTGGATCGTGTTGAAACATCGGCTCCCCTGCGTTTTTATCTGCAACCGGGGTCGCGAGTACCGGTGCACTGTTCCGCCAGCGGAAAACTCTTTCTTGCCCAAATGGCACCGGCCCAACGTCGACGCCTGTTGGCTGATATGCCATTGAAGAATTTCACCCACAATACACTCACCGATCATCAGGCCCTGGAGCAAGAGATTCAAATCGTTAAGCAACAGGGCTACGCCTTTGACGATGAAGAGTTCTTACCCGGGCTTCTGTGCATTGCGGTGCTGGCATCTAACCCCAGCGGGGTTTCCAATATTGGTGTGGCCATACAGGCCCCTATCATGCGGTTTAATCACGATCAGGCGCTGGCCTGCCTGCCCGCACTAAGACGCGCCGCCGATGCGATTGCGGCTATCTGCGAAGATGGCGTGCCGAGTGTTAGCGAGGTTTGAGCAAGGCAGTATCTAGGAAAGAGTTCGCGCTGTTTAGGGGCTTTTCATTGTAACGATACGGAAATCGCCCAATGTCGGGCCTCATGTGACCAATAACTCACCTGTAAAATAAATCAGATCGTTTAGCTTACCACTATTGCATTACCAAAAACAGCGGCCTAGGAAGGTTGTGATGCGATAGTCCGCATCTGAGACGCCGTACTGGAAAACTAGATCGCTATCGCTGATTCTATGTCCCTGATGAATGACTAAAGGAGTTCTTTGGCGGCGAGCAAAGGATAGCTCCTATATTTCCGATAATTATCCAAAATCCTACAACTAGTGATAAAAACGCTAAGGAAAAGAACATGCCCTACTCGAAGGTCTTTAAGGATGCGGCGTACATTAATGGCCAGTGGCATAGAGGCTCGCGTACCTTCGCCGTGACCAATCCGGCCAATGGCGAAGAGCTGGCTCAGGTACCGGATATGGGCACCGAGGAAGCTCGAGAGGCGATCGCTGCGGCAGACCAGGCTTTTCCAGCGTGGCGCAAAAAGGCCGCCAAGGAGCGCGCCACTCTGCTGCGCCGCTGGTTTGAGGCCATTATGGCGCACCAAGAAGAACTCGCGCAGCTGATGACGCTGGAGCAGGGCAAACCTCTGGCGGAATCTCGGGGTGAGGTCGCCTATGGCGCAAGCTTTGTCGAATATTACGCGGAAGAAGCCAAGCGGGTGGCCGGAGAAACCCTGCCCGGCCATGGGGTAGATAAGCGCATTCTGGTATTCCGCGAACCTATCGGCGTGGTAACGGCGATTACTCCTTGGAATTTTCCCCTGGCGATGATTACCCGCAAGTGTGCGCCGGCGCTCGCGGTAGGCTGCAGCGTGGTGATTAAGCCGGCAGAGGCCACTCCTCTCACCGCCTTGGCACTCGCCAAGCTTGCCGAGGACGCCGGACTGCCTGCCGGCGTGCTTAATGTGATTACCGCCGCGACAGGCGCAGAAGTCGGCGAAGTGCTCAGTACCGACCCTCGGGTACGCAAGATCTCCTTCACTGGCTCTACCGCTGTAGGCAAGAAGCTGCTTTCCCAGTGTGCCGATACCGTCAAAAAAGCCTCCATGGAGCTCGGCGGTAACGCCCCCTTTATCGTTTTTGACGATGCGGACCTAGACGCGGCAGTGGAAGGTGCGCTGGTCTCTAAGTACCGTAATTCCGGCCAGACGTGCGTGTGCACTAACCGCTTTCTGGTACAAGACGGTGTCTATGATGCCTTCCTCGACAAACTGGCGGTCCGGGTCAAGGAACTCAAGGTGGGCAATGGGCTGGAAGAAGGCGTCGTCCAAGGACCATTGATCAATCAGGCGGCGGTGGAAAAAGTCCAGACGCATATCAACGATGCCCTGGGTAAAGGTGGCCGTCTGATCTGTGGCGGCAAACCCCATGCCCTCGGTGGCACCTTCTTCGAGCCCACGGTGATCGCGGACGTAGACGAGAGCATGCGGGTGGCACGGGAAGAAACCTTCGGCCCCTTGGCCCCGGTGTTTCGCTTTACCACCGACGAGGAGGCCGTTGCCTTGGCTAATGCCACGGAGTTTGGCCTAGCCGCCTATGTCTATGCCCAGAATTACCGGCGTATCTGGCATGTCTCGGAAGGCCTGGAGTACGGCATGGTGTCAGTCAACGAAGGGCTTCTATCCACAGAGCTAGCCCCCTTCGGCGGTGTCAAGGAGTCCGGTCTGGGGCGTGAGGGCTCACGATACGGGCTGGAAGAATACACGGAGCTTAAATACGTCTGTATCGGTGGACTATGAAATCGATCCGATTCGTCTTGTCATCTACCTTCAGGCTGCCCCAATCCCAGAGTAACCATAGCTCAGAAGGACTGCAGCCAAAGCCGTGAATCGCGCCTGCCGTCGTGCTCAGTCATGCCGGGCAGATCGTACTCTATTTCCTGCTACGAGCGGGCGGGAAGATCGTTGATGCGATGATCGGTGCGCGGCTTGCCGGCGCTCCACGGGTGATCAGCCACAATGTGGGTCGGGTCATGCTGCCGCAGGGAGGGGTTGCAATCGGTATGGCGCTGATGCTCACCGCGGCGTGCCGAGCCTGGAGAGTTTCGCGCTGCTGATCGTCAATATCGTCACGGCAACCACGCTGCTGACCGAAACATTTGGGGCGGTGGCTCCTCGCTTGGGTCTCGCACGAGCCGGTGAGCTCGGCCAAGCCACTGACACCACCGAGAAGAAGGAGGCGGCATGAAGGCCAGTGAATGGCTCAAAATCTATCCGTTTACCCCAGTCTGCATCAGTCGAGAGTCAATTCCACCTCCCCGATTCCTTCGAACACCAGTCGCGCGCGATGGCCGCGCTGCATTTCCAGTACGCCATCGAAAGTGCCCGTGGTGATGACGTCACCGGCCCGAAATCCCTCGCCACTGGCGGCGATACGGGTGTTGATCATCTGCATCAGCAACAGCGCAGGATCGCCGCCGGGGTGACCACCACGGCCCGACAAGGCGACCTCTCCATCCAGCGACAAGCGATAGACGGCGTCTTGCATCTGCTGCAAGTCTCCGGCCTCAATGCCGCTGCCCAACACGAAGCCGCCATGACTCAAGCCATCGGCGAGCTGCCATAGCGGCGGCACCTCGGGCCAACATTCGAAACGGCTATCCACCACTTCGATCGCCGCGTGCAGGCTGGCAACTTGAGCAGCGATCTCCTCCAATGGGTAAGGCGTTTCCCGTGCCGGCAAGTCGCCACCCAGTACGACGGCCAGCTCCGGCTCGAGAAACACAATATGGAAGTCATCCCGCGCAAATCGCGCCGGCGAGTGCCGGCTCAGCTCGCTGAACAGCCGCGAGAAACGCGGCACCTCACCTTTGACGATGCCACCGAGCTTCCAACCTGAGGGCGTACCCAAGTGCGCCGAGACCCGCTCCTGAATGGCATAGGCGTCCTGCACTTCGTTCAGCGGAATATCCTCGGGCAGCGCAATCTGCGTGCGCTGCTCATGGGCCTCGATCAGGCGCTGAGCGCCGGCGGTTACAATCTCCTCGTGGGTCATGCTCAAAACCCCTTGGCGTTGCCGCGTGGACGCGCCGGCTGTGGTGTGTCGCACTTGAGAAATTCACCGTAACCGGCCTCGTTCTCGGGCTCACCGGCGCGGGACACGACCCGGCCGCGGCATAGCGTCAACATGGGGCGGCCGGTCAGCTCAAGCCCCTCGTACGGCGTATAGTCCACGGCATGATGCAGGTCGGCGTTGCGTATGGTGCTTTTCGCCGTCGCGTCCCACAGCGTCAAATCGGCATCGCTGCCGATGGCAATGGTGCCCTTGCGTGGGTAGAGCCCGTAGATTTTGGCGGGGTTGGTCGCGGTCAGCGCCACGAAGCGGGTCACGTCGATGCGCTCCTTGACCACGCCTTCGGAAAACAGGATCGGCAGCCGCGTTTCTAGGCCAGGAATGCCGTTGGGGATGTGTTCGAAGTGGGCGTGTTCGCCGTGCAGCTTTTTACCCTTGACGTCCTCGAAGCGAAACGGCGCATGGTCCGAGGAGAACACCTGAAAGACGCCGGATTCCAGCCCTTGCCAGACCGCTTCCTGGGCCGCCGGATCACGGGGCGGCGGGCTACACACGTACTTGGCACCGTCGAACCCGTCGCGATCCAGGTCCTTGGCCGTGAGCATCAAATACTGCGGGCAGGTCTCGCCATAGACGCGCAGACCGCGGCTCTGTGCCCAGCGAATCTGCTCGATGGTCTGGGTGCCGGAGACATGCACGATCAGCACAGGCACGTCGACCAGCTCCGCCAGCGAAATCGCCCGGTGAGACGCTTCGCGCTCGCCGATGCTCGAATGCGCCACACCGTGATAGTAAGGCCCCGTGTTGCCGCTCTCGGTCAGCAGCTCGGTCAGATAGGCGATGCAGTCAGCGTTCTCGGCATGCACCATGACCATGGCACCCTCTCGCCGCGCCAGCGCCAGCACATTGAGAATCTCACGGTCGTTGAGCTTGAGATCATCGTAGGTCATGTAGATCTTGAAGGAGCTGTAGCCCTCCTTGATCAGCGCCGGCAGCTCCTCCTTCAATACCGTTTCGGTGGGATCGGTAACGATCATGTGAAAGGCGTAGTCGATGAAGGCCTGACCCTCGCTACGCCGATGATAATCGTCTACCGCGGCGCGCAGGCTCTGGCCCTTCTGCTGGGCGGCAAAGGGCATCACCGTGGTGGTGCCACCGCAGGCCGCCGAACGCGTGCCGCTGAAAAAGCCGTCGGCCATCACCGCACCATCGCCCAGCGGCTGATCCAGATGACAATGCGCATCGATGCCACCGGGCAATACCCATAAGCCTTCGGCATCGATGACCTCAGCGGCCTCGCCCAGCTCATGACCGAGCGCTACGATGCGCCCCGCCTTGATGCCGATATCGGCGTAATACGTGTCCACCGCGGTCGTAATCAGGCCGTTTTTAACCAAAGTGTCGAAGCGTTGCATGACGTTGCTTCCTTTATTGTCGTTGTGAAGGCACATAGTCCCGATGAAGGTTAAGTGTCTTTATGAACGCTGCGGCTGCCCACTTTTCCGATAGGCAAGCCAGCCACCACTCGCCGTGATATCCACCACGGCCGGCAGGCTGATCGCCGACTCTCTTAGGCGCATGCTCAATGAGCCCGAACCGTCTTCCAGCTTGATGACCGTGAGCTCAAGCTCCTCTGGTTCATTCGGCAACAGGCGATCTTGCAGCTGGGTATAAGAGACGTCGTACAGTTCACCGGGTATATTTGCACCGCCCTCCCGCACTGGCAAAAGTCCGGGGAATTCGTCCCGAACGGAATAAAAGCGATAGTTAGCCGCCGTATTAACGCAGCCTAGAAACGTGGCGCCTTCCAACGCAAAATTAATACAACCACCGGCCAGTGCCTGACCGTTCACAAACATACGCACCGTAATATCCTGCTCTTCCTGCATGTCGAACCCTCTCTATAAGCGACATAGCCTCGTTAATGGCTGTTCTGGGTAATGGCCTCGCCGGTATGCCGGACGTGGTCGGCTAGCAGGCGCTGCGCGCGTTCGCCATCGCGTGCCTTGAGCGCTTCCAGAATGGCCCGGTGCTCATCGGTCGATTCTTGCCAGCGGCCGATGCTGTTCAGCGCCAGGTAACGTGCCCGCTCCAGGCGCCCCAGCAGGCGCTGATGCGTTTCCTCAAGTACTGGGTTTTTGGCCCCGGCCACTAGCAGGGTATGAATGCGCTGATTGACTTCGAAATAGCCGGCGCGGTCACCCTTCGTATGCAGTTTTTCCAAGCGCTCTTGCAGTGCTTCTAACTGCTTGAGGTCAGTGTTGGTCATACGGTTTGCGGCTAGCCCCGCAGCAAGACCCTCGATGCCGGCTTCAGCCTCGAACAGGTATTCAAGCTCCCGGGAGTCGATGAGCGTCACCACGGCGTTGCGGTTGTGCCGTATAGCAACCAGCCCGTCGCTGGACAGCATGCGGATTGCTTCGCGCAGCGGGGTGCGGGAGATAGCCAGCTGTTCGCACAGCGCCGGTTCAACAATGCGTGCTCCCGGCGCCAACTCACCGTGAACAATCATTCGCTGCAGTATCCGATAGGCCTCCTGAGCCAGAGACGTGGATTGAATACGCCGCTGAGAAGGTGCCGTTTCAGCGGCGACAGACACCGAGGAGGCGTGGTTGGCTGTGCGCATGCGCAGAATCTCCTGATAAACAAATCAATGAAAGTGGCGGACTGGTCAGCGCTGTGGCGTATCCGTGGGGTCGGCGAACACGCCGGGATCAGGCTGGCTCGCCAGGCTGGCGTTAAGCTCCTCGGTCAATGCCTGTTTCCCGGCCTGCGCATTCGCCTCAGGCGCCCCGGCCTCAAGGCCTGGAATAACGTAGTCATTGACGATATCCCTGAAAATGCGCACGTTCTTGGCATGCCGCAATCCGCCTTCGATGGGCAACATACTGGTCATGACCACGACGGCATTCCGCTCGGGCAGCATGGTGACGAACTGGCCCTTGAACCCCATCATGGTCAGGCTCGGCTCGGTATCCACAATGTGGTTAATCCAGAGGTAATAGCCGAAGTCCCGGGCGGCCTTTGGCGTGCTCATTTTTTCGATCCATGCTGCCGGAACGAGCTGCTCGCCCTGCCACGTGCCCTTGTTGATAATCAGCTCGCCGAGCTTGGCCATGTCGGTGGGCCGTAAGCGCAAGCCCCACCCGCCTGACACCAGCCCTTGCTCGTCGGCGCGTTCCCACGCGTAATTTTTCATACCCAGCGGTTGAAACAGCTGCTCCGCGGCGTACTCCTGGAGAGGCTCATTCGCAGCGGCGCTCAGCATGGCAGTCGCAAAAACCGGGTTCACGTCGGTGTATTCAAAGTCGCTGCCCGGCGCAAAGTGCGTGTCGGTATTCGCGACCAGCTTCAAACGATCCGGCGAGCCAAAATAAATGGGGTCGTCTTCCGGGTCGAAATCGTAGGCCAGGCCTGACGCCATCGACAGCACATGGCGCAACTGGATGGCCTGCTTATCCGCTACCTGCTCTGCCAGGTCTGGCCGCGCGTCGGTGATAATCGAGGCGATATCGTCATCGAGTCCAATGCGGCCCTCCTCGATCAGCATGCCGGCCAGTAACGCGACCACGGTTTTGGTCACGGAATACAGCTCATAGTTGTGATCCCGGGTCAGCTCATTGGTGTAGCGCTCAAAGATCAGCGCGTTATCCTTGACCACCAGCAGGCTGCGAATGTCGTAGTTTTCCTCACGCAGCCATTGGGAGAGCGCCATCAATGTGGCGGAATCGACCCCCTGACTTTCTGGCGTGGCCACGGGGATATCAGTGGCCGGCGCGCTCTGGCTCGCGGCCACGGCGGTAAACGGCAAAGTCAGAGCGCCTGCCAGAAAAAGTGACGCGCTATAGCGCGAAACATGCTGAAACCTGCCCCGCGAGCAGGGCACCTTGGGAGCAGCAGCGCCCAGAGAGTTATCATTACGCATAATGGCCTCGTCTTGTTGCATCTTGTTGTTATGCATCTACCGGCTGGCGGCCGACTAACGCGGCAAGCGGCGCACCCAGGCCCTGGCATGGCTTGGTCGGGGGTTGGGTATAGCTGCCGGCGGCGGGCGTCTGGGCGGCCATATCGACCATGGCCTGAGCCTGGATCAAGGCACAGGTCACGCCATCCAGCGCGGGAACCGGCATACGGTCAGCCACTGAGCGAGCCAGGCCCGCCAGCGGCGCACCGGCAAGGATCAACACGTCGGCACCGTCTTCTTCCACGGCGCGGCGGCCCAGTTCGATCAAACGCTCGCCCTGGTTCTCCTGCACCTGACCGATATGCTGCAGCGGTTCGTCCAACGCGCGAATACTCGCCAAACGCCCTTCAAGGCCATAGGAGGCGATGCATTCGCGGTACCAGGCCTGAATGCGCTGGGAAATGGCGATGACCGAAAAGCGTCCGCCTTGCTGGCAGGCGCTCAGCACGGCCGCCTCCGTCATCCCCACCACGGGGATCGGCATGATCTCACGCAGGGCGGTCAGGCCCGGATCACCAAAGGCGGCAACCACAATGGCATCGTATTGCTGATAATGCTCTGCCGCAATTTGCATGGCGGCATAACCGCCAATCAGCGACTCTGCCCGGGTCTCGATATAGGCCACGCCGAAAGGGGCGGTGGCCATGGTCAACTCGGTGTTGGGCCGAATGCTGCGCGAGGCTTCCGCCTCGATCAGGCGCGTCACGTCCTGGGACGTATTGGGATTGATGACCAGCAGTTTCATGGCAGGCTCTTTAAGTCGGATAAATAATGTAGGCGTCGAGCCCGGCTCAGTAGCCGAGGGCGTGGGGCAACCAGGTCACGATACCGGGGAACAGAAAGCATGCCGCCAGCACCACATACTGGAAGGCAATGAACGGCCAGGCGCTCTTCATCAGTTCGCTGAGGCTGATATTGGAGATACCGCACATCACGAACAGCAGCACGCCCACCGGAGGCGTCATCATGCCCACCACCAGGTTCATCACGAACAGAAAGCCGAACAGCAAGGGATCAATGCCATAGGACATGGCGATCGGTGCCAGCAGCGGCACCAGCATGATGTAGGCGGCGTTGGATTCGATGAACATGCCGATCAGGATCAGCAGCCCCATGACCAGCAGCAGGAAAATCTGCGGATCAGAAGTGAAGTCCTTTAGCCAGCTGGCCAGCTGCATCGGGATCAGATCGATGGTGAACGCAAACGTCATGGTTGAGGCAAAAGCGATCAGCGCACCGACCATGGCAGCCGTTACTGCCGCGTTAAACATGGCCTTGGGAAGGTCAGACAGCCGCAGCTGACGCGTGACGAAAAATCCCATGAATATCGCGTAAATCACCGCGATTGCCGCGCCCTCGGTCGCCGTGAAAGCACCGGCCACGATGCCGCCAACGACCACGATGGGCATCAGCAGGATAGGCAAGGCGCGCCAGGTCTGAACCAGAATATGCTTCAGCCCCAGGTTGCCCCCGGACAAGGGATAGCGCCGCTTTGCCGAGATAAATGACGCCAGCCCCATAAAGCCCACGGCCAGAATGATCCCCGGCACCACGCCGGCCATAAACAGCCCGCCGACGGAGACGGTAGAACCTGCCATCAACGCATAGACGATCATCGCATTGCTGGGGGGAATAATAGCGCCGAGGTTAGCGGCAGAGGCCACCACCGCGCTGCTATAGCCGGTGCCATACTTCTCACGCATTGACGGCACCAGGGCACTGCCCAGAGCGCTGGCGCTGGCCACGGCGGCGCCGCTAACGGCTGCCAATACCATTCCCGCAAGAATCGCCACGTGGGCCAGGCCGCCGTGTACGCGCCCCACCAGGGAATTGGCGAAGTCGACCAGGCGCTGCAGGATGCCCGCCGCGACCATCAGTTCGCCGGCCAGCATAAACAGCGGAATAGCCATCAAGGGGAAGTTATCGATGGAGTGCATCATGCGCTGGGGCATGACGGAGAAGTCCATATCACCGACGAACAGCCCCACCAGCGAGGCCAGCCCAAGGGCAAAGGCAAGCGGCATACGCAAGAGGGCAAAAACCAAAAAAGTGATGACGATAGACAAGGTCATGAGGTTTCTCCTTCCTTGATCGCCGCAGGCGCGCTGGGCAGCGGCTCCACCTGCCAGATTTGCGCAATCAAATGCAGCAGGCTATGGCCGGCGCTGATCAGCACTGCGATATAAAACATGGCGGCGGTCACGGGAACGGTGGGCATCAGCTGCTGCCATTTGTCCGCCACCGCGCCCAGCGACAACCACACCAGGGTCACCATCACCAACGCGCTGGCCAGAGCCATCACGCGAGTCAATTGCCGCTGCACCGCCGCGGGCAGCAAACCCGCTATCGCATCAATGCCCACATGAATACCCACTTTTATCCCGTGGGGTATGGCCAGAAATATCGCCCAAACGAAGAACAGCCGCGACAGCTCATCGGCCGAATCAATCGATGTCGAGAGTACATAGCGGGCAAAAACCTGGGCAGATACCAGTAGCGTCATCGATCCCATGGCCAGAATGATGGCGTAATAGGACGTGCGGTCTATCGCCAGCATCGCCACAAGAAAACGTTTTTGCGTGGGGCTGGAAGCATGCGCTTCCAGCCATGGGGCTCTGGACTTCATTTATCCAGCTCCGCCTGAACGGTTTCCACGATGTCCGCGCCGAGACTGTTCTTCAGTTCATCGACGACCCCTTGAGTCTCTTTGCGCAGGGCCTCGCGGGTTTCGTCAGAGAGCGAGGTGAATTCCATACCGCGGTCGATAAGCGTCTGGCGGGCGGCCTTATCTTCCTCGGCGGCTTTGCTGCGCTGCCATTCAACGGCAACATCCATCGAGTCCCGGACGGCTTGCTGCTCTTCGTCGCTAAGACTCTCGAACTTATTCAGGTTAGCAATAATGACGATGTAGTCGTAGAAGTGGCGGCTATCGGACAGGTACTTCTGTACTTCATCAAGACGCCGGGTGGCGATCACGCTGTAGGGATTTTCCTGGCCATCGATCACGCCCTGCTGAAGCCCGCTGTAAACCTCCTTGATCCCCATGGAGACGGGATTGGCACCCAGAGCCCGGAACGTATCGAGGTGGGTCTGGTTGGGTTGCAGACGAATCTTGAGCCCTTTGAAGTCTTCCGGCTCTTTGATGGGGTGCTCATTATTGGTGACGTTACGGAACCCCAGCTCCATATAGCCAAGGGCCGTAAACCCTTTTTCAGCCAGTTTTTGGTTGAGCATATCGCCCACTTTGCCGTCTATCACGCGGAAGGCATCTTCACGGTTATCAAACGCGAAGGGCAGGCTTAGTGCTTCAAACTCCGCCACGATGCGCGATAGATAGGCGATACCTACCCAAGTGCCCATGACCGCGCCGGAGCTCACCTGGTCGATGTTTTCACCCGCGCCGCCTAGCTGCATGGCGGGGAAAAGTTGAGCAGTAAGGTCGCCGTCGGTGCGGTTAGCCAGTTCCTCCTGGAAGATTTCCATGGCTTTGCTGCTGGAGTGATCGTTCGGGAAGTTGCCGCCAAAGCGCAGGGTATCCGCGCTGGCGAGCATCGGCGTGCCGAGGCCCAGGGCCATAAGCAAGGTGCAGCAGTGGCGGGTTATGCGTGTTGTTGTTGTCATAATGAAAGTTTCCTTTGTGCGGTTTGTGAAGAGTCGCGCTACTCAAGGCAAGAAAACGATGCCTGAAAACACCATAGTCAATCACTGTTAAAATACAATATACAAAATACTGTTTTTTTACTTTATGTTTAAAAACAATAATTTATAATTTTAAAAAATACGCTTCTGGAGGAAATTACGACAAGGGCGCACCGAGGAAAGGGCTGTCTGGAATCACCCGGGCGTATGCACACCGTCAGGCTCGTGCAAGGCGCAACATACAAGCTGGATTGCTTCAGCGAGGGCGCCGGCAGAGGCTCATTATTCAGCCAGAAACGGGCTGCCCCTGCGCGCACAGCATGGGCTTTCCAGCCTTTGTTCTGGTAGCTACGCTTGAGCTGACGCCGTTTTGTGGTGTATCACGGTAGGCGGATATAAGTTAAAACAGGGAAGCAAACGAGACACAAGGGCATCCCGTGACCCCGCCGCGCAGAGGAGAATTGTCATGCCGAATCAACCATTTCTGACTGATATCAAGACCATCCGCGAACGTGCCCGCCAGCATATCGAGCGTGGGGCGGTCACCGAGGGCTATACCGCGGATCGTGAAAACGTCATCAGCCTGCTGAACGAGGCGCTGGCCACGGAAATTGTCTGCACGCTGCGCTACAAGCGCCATTACTATATGGCCGACGGCCTGAGCGCGAGCATCGCCAAGGCCGAGTTTCTGGAACACGCCCAGCAGGAACAGCAGCACGCCGACTGGCTGGCAGAGCGCATCGTGCAGCTGGGCGGCGCGCCGAACTTCTCGCCGGAGGGGCTGTTAAGCCGCTCCCACGCGGAATATACCGAAGGCGACTCGCTGCGCGAAATGATCAAGGAAGACCTGATTGCCGAGCGTATTGCCATCGATAGCTACCGGGAAATCGCCACGTATCTGGGCGATAAAGACCCGACCTCACGGCGAGTGATGGAAGATATTCTGGCGCAGGAAGAAGAACACGCCGACGATATGGCCGGCCTGCTAGAAGGGCTGGATAACAGCACTAACCGTAACGCTTAACGCGTCAGCAAGCCGTTCTCGCAAGACAAGCGGCCGCCCTCATCGGGGCTGATGAAGGAGTCATTCAAGGAGCGCTTCGGCTGGCGGCCGAAGCGCTCCCATGTATTACAGCAACACCAGCGATAGCACGTAGATCAAGCACATCGCGGTAACACCCTGAACCAGAGTGGCAAGCGTTTGCGCGCGGTACGCCAGCCCTACGCTCATACGGCTGAAGCGGGACACTACCCAGAAGAAACTGTCATTGGCGTGTGAGACGGTCATGGCACCCGCACCAATGGCCATGACGGTGAGCGTACGCCCGATATCACTGCCCAGCCCCAGAGAGTCAACCATGGGAGCCACCAGCGCCGAGGTGGTAACCAGCGCAACGGTGGAAGACCCCTGCGCCGACTTCAAACCCGCCGAGACGATAAACGGCATCAAAATACCGATGCCCAACGTTGAGAGCGTACTGCCCAGATAATCCCCCAGCGGCGAAGCACTCAGCACGGCACCAAACGCGCCACCGGCACCGGTAATCAGCAAAATGGGCGCGGCCGATACAATGCCTTCACTAATGCGATCGCTGAATTCGACGATCTTGTTATCACTTTTCAGCAGCACGCAGGACAGTAGCAGGCCAATCAGCAAAGCGGTTAGCGGCTGGCCCAGCAGGCTTAGCACCGCCATGGCCGTGCCTTCGCCGAAAGGCGATGCCGGCAGGCGCGCAACCGTACCGATACAGATCAACAGAATAGGCATCACGATGGGCGCGAACGCCGCCATCGGGCTTGGCAGGCGGCCATAGCTGGCCCTGAGTGCCTCCCAATCCTGCTGCTGGTCAGCAGCGTCCGGCTGCGTATCCTGCACATCGGGCTCGGTATTGGCAAAACGCTTGGCCCAAAGCATGCCGGCCACGGCAGCCACCGCGGCAATGGGAATACCCGCGGCAATCACCAGCCCGAGATTGGATTCCAGCCCCAGATTACCCGCCGCGGCAATGGGCCCAGGCGTTGGCGGAACAAAGGTGTGCGTGGCATAAAGCCCGGTCGCCAGTGCAACGCTCATCGTAATCGACGATGTATGAAGCTTTTTGGCCAGAGACTCTTTAAGCGAATTGAGGATGATAAAACCGGAATCGCAAAAAACCGGCACCGATACAATATAGCCAATGGCCGACATGGTCAGCGTAGGAAAGCGCTCACCGAGCCGTGCAATCATGAAATCGGCCATGGTGATGGCCGCCCCGCTTTTTTCCAGAATCACGCCGATGATGGTGCCCAGTACGATCACCAGGCCAATGTAGCCAAGAATGCCCCCGAACCCTGAAGTGATCGTGTCGACCACCGAGTCAATCGGCAAACGGTAGGCAAACGCCGCGATAAAAGACGCCCCCAGCAGCGCCAGAAACGGATGCATTTTCCACTTGCTGGTGGCCAGCACGATAAACCCCACCACGACCAGCAATATCAAGACCAGCCCCATGACCTTCCCCTTGTTTCGTTGTTGCTGTTGATTGATACATCCCACGACACGCCCGGCACTCTGCCACGCGCGGGGCGGCAATCATAAACGGCTCAAGGCAGCTTCGCTATGGGCATCGTCTTGCCCGCCCCGCTCCCTGCACGGTCTGCGCCGGCACTATGCTTCCGCAGTATCAGGCAATCGCACAGCCCCATCTTGAGCAATCGCTCAATAAGGACTACAGTCATCCGCAGGGCTTGTTTGAAGCCAACTTCTGCCCTTTTTTGAGTGATCGATCAAAAATAGATAACACCACATACATGCCGTTATCTTTATTCTTTCCGACCCTGTCACGAGGAGTCACTGCATGACCGAGTTCACCCTTCACGATAAGCAAAGCGCACCGCAGGAAAGCCAGCAGCTGCTTGATGCTTCCATCCAGACGTTCGGCATGGTGCCGAACCTGCACGCGGTGATGGCCGAAGCACCCGGGCTGCTCGAAGGTTACCAGCAGCTTCACCAGCTGTTTCTGGACAGCAGCTTTGATGACGAAGAGACCACCGTGGTGTGGCAAACCATTAACGTCGAACATGCCTGTCACTACTGCGTGCCTGCCCATACCGGCATCGCCAAAAGCATGAAAGTCGATGATGCCATCACCGACGCGTTGCGCAATGAAACACCGTTGCCCACGGCACGTTTGGAAGCCCTGCGTGATTTCACCCTCGCCGTTGTGCGTGGCCGTGGCAACGTCGATGACAACGCCGTACAAGCATTTCTCAAGGCAGGCTTCACCCAACGTCACATCCTCGAAGTGGTTCTGGGCACGGCGCAAAAAGTCATGAGCAACTACACCAACCACCTCGCCGATACGCCGATCGATGAACCCTTCAAGAAGTTCGAGTGGCACAAGGTAAACTGAAAAAGGTACACGACATGAACAACCTGACAGCGGTCGATGAAAGCAGCTATGTCGATGAAGTAGTGGAAAGCCAAAAACCAGTGCTAATCAAATTCTGGGCACCGTGGTGCGCTCCCTGCAAAATACTTGATCCGGTGGTCGAATCCATCGCCGAGGAGCAGGGGGAGGCCCTCAAAGTGGTGACCCTCAATGTCGATGAGGCACCGGGCCTCGCCGCTCAACACGGCGTACGCAGCCTGCCTACCGTGACACTGCTCAAGGGGGGAGAAAAACTCGAAGCACTCAGCGGCGTGCAATCCAAGGCAAGCCTTGACGCTCTTCTGACTCGCCACATCCAAGGCTAAGGAGCCAGGGTATCGAGCAGCTGGGCAGCGCTTGATCGCGAACCCACGCCCTGAAACAGGTTCGCTTCACGCAGCAACGCAACATGCAGGAGTAAGGAAAGCATCATGCTGACATTTTATTATCACCCGACCCCGAATCCGCGCAAAGTCGCTCTGTTCCTCGAAGAGGCCGGACTGCCGTTTACGCTGGTACCCGTGGACACCGCCACAGGCGAACAACACGATGCGGCTTATCGCGCCGTGAATCCTAACGGCAAAGTGCCGGCCATCGACGATGACGGCACCCTGGTATTCGATAGCAACGCCATTCTTCTCTATCTGGCGGAAAAAACCGGCAAGTTTCTTGGCGACCCGGCAGATCGCGGCGACCTGTTGTCGTGGCTGATGTTCATTGCCACCGGTTTGGGCCCTTTCTCCGGCCAATCGGTGCATTTTCACCGTGTGGCGCCAGACAACATCCCCTACGCACAAAGCCGTTATCGGAAAGAGACCGAGCGGCATTACGCTGTGCTCAATAAGCACTTGAAGGGGCGTGACTTCATCGTCGGCCACACCTTTACCATTGTGGACATCGCCGCATGGGCCTGGGTCGATCGCGCCGCGTTAACCTTGGGTGAGGAACGCTTGGGTGAATATCCGGAAGTGGAACGCTGGTTCCAGGCGATAGACGCTCGGCCGGCCGTCGCCCGCGCGCGCCTGATAGGTCAGGATATTGAATTCAAAACGCCCGGCGACGAGGATTCTCGACGCGCGCTTTATCCCAGCAATTATCCGGATTAACGCTCACGCCACCGTGTCTTTGCGTAGCGCCTCCAGGGATAACGCCATGTCCTCGGCCAAAGCATGCACCGCGGCACTGTCGACATCGCGCTGGGCAAAGGAGCGCAGCCCCATCACCTCGGCCTGCAACCGCCGGCCGAGACGGGTGGGGTCCAGCTGGCTATCCAGCTCTCCCGCCCGCTGGGCTGTCGCAAAGCGATCAATAAAACGTGTTTCCATGCCTGCCAGCAACGCTTCAGCCTTATCCCGGGCGGCCTGCTCCCGTTCGCCCAGTTCCAACAGGCTCTTGACCAGCATGCAGGCACGGCTGGGCAGCTCTTGATCGCGAAGCCCGCCAAGCCGGCGCAAATAGGCGGCCAGCCCCGCCAACGGTGACGCCTGGGCACTCAATATGCGTTCGAGCTCAATCAGCGCCAGCCGGGCATAGCGCTCCAGCGCCTCCTCGAACAGCTGGCCCTTGCTACCAAACGTGGCATAGATGCTGCCCGGACGCATATCGAGCGTGCGCTCCAGGTCTTTCAGCGAGGTGGCATGAAAGCCCTTGTGCCAGAACAGCTGCAAGGCGCGTTCCAGAGAATCCTGCCGGTTGTGAAGCGTTGCGCGAGACATGTCCCCTTCCCGTTACGACAGAGCCGCGAAACAACACGGCAACCAAAAAATTGAGTTATCGCTCAATGTTATCTTGCTTGAGCGCTCGATCAAAACCGACTGGCGGGGCCCGTGTCATGGCTTATGGCGTGCGCGAGGAAAAACTTAGCGCCGTGACCGCCAGCAGAATCAGCCCGATCCCCACAAGCTGGATCGCGGACAGGCTCTCGTTTAACACCATTACCCCGAACAGCGATGCCGTGACCGGCTCCACCATGGCGACAATGGAGGCCACTGCCGGTGCGATATGGTTAAGCCCGATGATATACAGAATAAACGACAAGCCGGCGCCCAGTCCCCCCAGTAAAATGAACAGCGGCAAGCTTCTGTCACTCAACACCGCCAAGGTCTGCTCGGCATCCGCTAGCCACAAAAGAATAAACACAAGTACCGCCAACGCGATAACCAGAATCGACTGAGGGCTGCCATGAGGAGCCGCATACTTGAAGCCGAAGATAAAAACGGCATAAGACAGCCCGGCAAGCAGCCCCGCGATGCCGCCCACCAGGGTAACACTGCCCGCCCCGACAGCATAAACCCGGGTCAATAGTACAATGCCCAGCATAGTCATGACGATCGCCCCCCACTTGGGCAACGTGGGGCGTTCCAGCTCAAGGGCAAAGGAAACGCAATAGACAAACACCGGAGCGCAGTACATCAGCGTGGCGGCCACTGCCACGTTGCCCTCGGCGATGCTGATAAAATAGAAGGTAAAATTGCCGGCCACACCCAAACCGGCGATGACCGAACCACACCATAGCCGACGGCCGAGCAGCCCGCTGCCGTGCGGACGCAGCGCCAGCCAGATGAGCACAAACACCAGCCCAATCGCGCCCCGGTACAAAGAGACCACAAGCGGCTGCCAGCCGTCGGCTATCAGCAGGCCGGCAATGCCGCCGGAAAGCCCCCAGGCCAACGCGGCCAGCATCACAAACAACGTGCTCAGACCTGACATGGCGCCTCCCGGGGACGATGGCAAGACCCCCGTTTTGCCTGACGTCGGGCAGTGACACCTATGGCTCTGGCGTTCGCCTGCCGCAAAGCAGGAATCAACCGAGGGTGGATGTTCTGCCTGAAAGATAGACGGATCGCGGATAAAATTGAAAACAAGGCACAGTCGGCAAAGGATTGTGCCTGCTTCTCGAGACGGCCACCCGTTATGGCCTAATAAGGATGCCCCATGTTTCCCACGACATCGCCGTCGATTATCGTGTTCGACGTTAACGAAACACTGCTTGATATCACCCACCTCGAACCGGTGTTTGGTCGCGTCTTCGGCGATCGGCTGGTTCTACGGGAGTGGTTTGCGCAGCTGGTGCTCTATTCGCAGACCATGACGCTTTCCGGCCTCTATACGCCTTTCGGTGAGCTTGGTGTGGGGGCGTTACGGATGGTCGCCGACATTCATCAGGTCAACGTCACCGAGGCAGATATTGCAGAACTGAAGGAACGGATGAGCACGATGCCGGCCCATGCCGACGTTGTCCCCGCGCTCACCCGGCTGCGCGAGGCCGGATTCCGGCTGATGACGCTGACCAACTCGGCCGGCAGTGCCTCGCCCACCCCACTGCAAAACGCAGGACTCAACCACTTTTTCGAACGCACGTTCAGCATCGAGACGGTAGGGAAATTCAAACCGGCTCCTGAAACATACCGTCTGGTCGCTGAGGCGTTATCTGTCGAGACGTCAGACATGTGCCTCGTCGCCTGCCACTTATGGGATACCCTCGGTGCTCAGGCGGCTGGCTGCCGTAGCGCCTTTCTCGCACGCCCGGGCAACGCCGTTTTGCCGGCAACGGGGGTACCGTTGCCGGATATTGTCGCCCCGGACCTGACCGCTCTGACCGACCGGCTGACGGGGGTGATATAAACGTAGCGCATCGGCCAAACGACGCTTTAAGACAACTCATTGTCGTCTTTTGTACATTTATGGCCACGCATCCAGGGGATACTCCCGGCAACGTTTCGCAAGGAGTTCCCCATGAACCGTAATGTCATCCTGACCTGCGCCGTAACCGGCGCGGGCGATACCACCGGCAAAAATCCCAACGTGCCGGTAACACCCCAACAGATTGCCGACAGCTGCATCGAGGCCGCCCGGGCCGGTGCCAGCATCGCGCACATCCACGTGCGCGATCCGGAAACCGGCGGTATCAGCCATTCCACCGACCACTTTCGCGAGGTCATGGAACGGGTCCGCGAAGCAGATACCGACATCGTCATGAACATCACCGCCGGCGGCGGCGGCGACTGGATTCCGGACGTCGAAGACCCGACCCGCGGCGGCCCCGGCACCGACATCCAGACCCCGGCCCAGCGCCACGAGCCGGTGGGTGAGCTGCTCCCGGAACTCTGTACCCTGGACTGCGGCAGCCTCAACTTCGGCGATATGGTTTACGTCAACACCGCCGACTGGCTACGCGAGCACGCCCGCCTGGTTCAGGCCGCCGGGGTCAAGCCGGAGCTGGAATGCTTCGATCTGGGCCACGTCTGGTTCGCCCGCCAGCTGCAGCAGGAAGGCCTGATCGATGGCGACCCGCTTTATCAGCTGTGTCTGGGTATCCCCTGGGGCGCGGAAGCCGATCCCGAAACCATGCTGGCCATGCGCAATAAGCTGCCGCAAGACGCCAACTGGGCCGCCTTCGGCATCGGTCGCCATCAGATGCCCATGGTTGCCCAGGCAATGTTGCTGGGGGGCCACGCCCGAGTCGGCCTGGAGGACAACCTCATGCTCAAGAAAGGCGAGCTGGCCACCAACGGCGGCCTGGTCGAGAAAGCCGGCGGCATCATCGAGAACCTCGGCGGCCGCGTCATGACGCCGGCCGAGACCCGCGCGCACCTCAAACTACGCGACCCGGCCACCGGCCGGACCGTCGGAACAGCCGCAGGAGGTGACGCATGAGCCAGCAGAACGGGAACAAACAGTTAAGCGTTATCGGCACCGGCGTCATCGGCAACGGCTGGATCGCCCGGGCGCTGGCCCAGGGCTGGGACGTGGTCGCCTTCGATCCGGCTGAAGGTGCCGAGGCGCGCACTCGAACCTTCGTCAAAAGTGCCTGGCCGGCGCTTGAAAAGCGGGGGCTGGCCGAACGCGCCGACCCCGCGCGGCTGACCTTCGTGGACAGCCTGGATGCCGCCGTTGGGGGCGCCGATCTCATTCAGGAAAACGTCCCCGAGCGTCTTGAGCTCAAGCGTGAGATTTTGGCCAAGCTGGACGCCGCCGCTGCGCCGGAGGTGATCATCGGCTCGTCCACGTCGGGCTTCAAGCCCAGCGACTTGCAGCGGGACTGCCTGCAAGCGCCGGGGCGCGTGATCGTCGCCCATCCCTTTAATCCGGTTTACCTGCTACCGCTGGTGGAGCTGGTGGGCGGTGAGGCCACCCGCGACGACCATACCGGCACCGCCCAGAGACTCTACCAGTCGTTGGCCATGCGCCCGCTGATCGTGCGTCGCGAGATCGAAGGGCATATCGCTGACCGGCTGATGGAAGCGCTGTGGCGCGAAGCGCTGCATCTGGTCAACGACGGCGTGGCCACTACCGAGGAAATCGACGCCGCCGTGGTCTACGGCTGCGGCCTGCGCTGGTCGCTGATGGGCACCTTCCTGACCTTCCATCTGGCCGGCGGCGAGCCGGGCATGCGCCATATGCTCGAGCAGTTCGGGCCGGCGCTGAAGCTGCCCTGGACCAAACTCGAAGCGCCGGAGCTCACCGATGAACTGATCGACAAGGTCGTCGAAGGCTGTGAGTTTCAGGCCGCTGGCCGGCCCGTCGCCGAGCTTGATCGGCGCCGCGATGATTTCCTGGTCGAAATGCTCGACCTGGTGCAGAAGTACTGGCCCGAGGCAGAAGGCCTGGAGGGGCGCATCTGATGGCATTACTCGAGACCCGCGTCGCCCCGGAATGGGTCGACTACAATGGCCACATGAACGACGCCGAATACGCCCGCGTCTTCTCCCAGGGCGTGGAAGCACTAATGGACGCCATCGGCCTCGACGAGACCGGCTGCCGGCGGCATGGCTACACCATCTACACGCTGGAGACCCACCTTTGCTATCGGCGCGAGGCTCACGAGGGTCAACCGCTCAACGTCGAAGCGACGGTGCTCGACCGCGACGCTAAACGTGTGCATGTGTTTTTCGAAATGCGTGACGCCGAAAACAATTTACTCGCTACCAGCGAGCAGATGCTGATGGGCATCGACAGCGACGCCGGCCGGCCAGCGCCCTTCCCGGCGCCCGTCGAGGCCGCCATTGGCCAGCTTCCGAAGGCTGCGCCAGACGCCTGGCCGCCGCTTGCCGGGCGTCGCATCGGGCTGCCCGCTAAGCGTTGACGTATGGCCTGCTTAGCGAACCTGTCGGGGCGAACAGCCGTAGCGCTGGCGAAACGCCCGGGAGAAGCTGGGGCTCGACGCGAAGCCGCACGCCAGACCCACCACCAGCACATCAAGATCGGTTTCGGTTAACAGGTAGTGCGCTTGCTGCAGGCGCAGATCCAAATACCAGTCGCGAGGCGAACGGCCTAGCTCGTGCGCAAAAATGCGCTGCAACTGGCGCAGCGAAACCCCGCTGCGCCGTGCAATATCGGTCAGGGCTAATGGCGCTTCTAAATGACGCTCCATCAGATCCACCGCCTCCACCAGCCGAGCATTGTGGGTATCAAGTCGTCGTGCCAGGGTCATCCGCTGCTGGTCGTGGCG
>Ga0208135_100207_pt1 | contig 45786 bp, 50 predicted proteins | sample AntDeeMetag02WF5_FD_184757 | JGI IMG/M metagenome (GOLD analysis project Ga0208135, IMG submission 184757) | Saline lake microbial communities from Deep Lake, Antarctica - Antarctic Deep Lake Metagenome 02WF5 (SPAdes) (version 2) | ecosystem: Environmental > Aquatic > Non-marine Saline and...
TTACTAATAATCGCCTCGAAGAGTTATGTAATAATATGACAGAGTTATAGAAGGGTTTTAAAGCCCCTATCGAGACGCTTTTCGCGACATACGTATTTTAACGCAGTAATTGCCTTCTTGTTTATTTTTAAGTACATATATCGTATTCAATAGTAAAATGATTATTCATATTGATTGGACGGTGTATATTTCAGGAGTAGTATCAGTTCTCACTAATCTGTACTGGAAATACTATATTTTGACTAGAATAAAATTTCGTCGGCATCTACTCTTATCATTCAAATGGGACTACTGGATCAGCGCCCAGTCACAGCAACAGTGAAATAATCGCCAATACGAGAAAGACGAGGATGAAGATCCGAGCAATCTCCATAGAGATCCCTGCTATACCGCGAGCGCCGACAGCGGCGGCGACGACTGCGAGGATGAAAAACAGGATGGCCCACCGCAAGAAGTCCCCCGTGAGCTGCAACGGGAGGAACTGGAGGCTCTCGATCATCGGCACCTACCTCGCGTGTGACGTGAGTCGAGTGGTTGCTCGATGTAGCCCATAGCTTTCGCTATGCCCATCACATACTTTGTAAAGAGACTACTATCTGCGGTACTGCAAGCCTTCGTCGCTGAACGCCGACGTCAGCAGCGGAAAGCGTAGCTTACCCGCTGAGTGACGGGCGGGACGACGCATCTTTCGAAGGCCTTAAGCACCGAACACGGGTATTTCAGTGTAACTCGCTGGACGACGGGCACCAGCGGGCACCTGTCATCGACAGGACGGAATGTGGCCGGACTCCCGGCTGAACCACCCAACGCCCGTGGTGAAACATATGGCACGAAGTTTCTACTCACACATCAAGGACGCCTGGAAGAACCCGGGCGACGGCAAGCTTGCCGAACTCCAGTGGCAGCGCAAACAGGACTGGCGGGATCAGGGAGCGATCGAGCGTATCGATCGACCCACCCGCCTCGATAAAGCACGTGAACTCGGCTACAAGGCCAAGCAGGGCGTCGTCGTCGCACGCGTATCGGTCCGCAAAGGATCGGCCCGCAAGCAGCGACACAAAGCCGGTCGCCGAACCAAGCGACAGGGCGTCAACCGGATCACGCGCCGGAAGAACCTCCAGCGGATCGCCGAGGAGCGCTCCGGTCGCAAGTTCCGCAACCTCCGCGTCCTCAACAGCTACTGGGTCGGGGAAGACGGCAGCACGAAGTGGTTCGAGGTCATTCTAATCGATCCCAACCACCCTGCCATCCAAAACGACGACGATCTCAACTGGATCTGCGACGACACCCACCAGGGTCGGTCCTACCGTGGCAAGACCAGCGCCGGTCAGCGCGGTCGTGGCCAGCAGAACCGTGGCAAAGGTACCGAACACACGAAGCCGTCGATCAACAGCGACAGCGGCCGCGGCAAGTAACGTCGCCTCACAGTTCGACTCGTTTTTTATCCGACGACTCGCTCCGTAGCCTCCGGCACGCGCCAGTCGACGTCGACCAGGCCGGACGGATCGCCCCGTTCACCCCCTTCACTGACGACTTCGAAGGTGCGGTCTCGCGCCGTCGGCGTGAACAGTGCGGCGACCATCAGTCGCGCGACGTCGGCACGCGGGATCGATCCTTTGACGGTATCGCCGCCCTCTCCAACGAGTACCTCGCCCGTCGCCAGGTCGTTCGTCAGTCGGCCGGGCCGCAGGATCGTGTAGGTCAGTTCGGACGTTCTGAGGGCGTTCTCGGAGGCGAGTTTCGCTCGGAGCGACCGCCAGATGAGGAGACGAAACGGAAGCGCCATCCCCGCCTGTGAGCTACCGACTCCGATAGCGCTCTCGTAGACGAAGTGCTCGACCCCTTCTCCGATAGCCGCCGTAATCAGGTTCGAGACGCCGGTTCTGTCGACCAACGGCCCCGTAATCATGCGCGGGCCTGGCGCGGTGCCGACCGCACACAACACCGCGTCACAGCCCGAAACGGCGTCGACGGCATCGGTCGGTTCGAACAGGTCTCCGACGACCACTTCGTTCACACCGCGCCGTTCGAGTTCGACAACGTTGCCCGCCGACCGCGTCAGTGCACGCACGGTGACGCCCGTATTACGAATCTGTGTGAGTAGCTCTTGGCCCGTACCGCCGGTTGCACCGGCCACGAGCACGCGCTCGATCTGAGTTGCCATATGATACAGTACCACGTCACGGACGAGACACGTTAACGTGACTACGCCACTCACTGCATCGCCAGTTCATTTTTGCTCCTGCCGCGAGAGAAGACGGTATGACCAGTACGCTCTCCGAAGAGACGACGGTCGGTCGCGTTCGGCTTCGCGTGAACGATATCGACCGCGTCGCCGAGTTCTACGAGTCCGTCGTCGGACTCGAACGTCTGAGTCGATCCGACGAGTATGCAGCACTCGGCGCTGGTGGGCAGGTACTGCTCGGACTCGACGGCGATCCGAGCGCACCCCCAAGGCCCGCCGCCGCGGCGGGCCTGTTCCACGCCGCCGTTCGCGTCCCTGACGAGACGGCGCTCGCGGACGCGCTGGCCCGGATCGAGCGGGACTGGCGACTGGACGGCGCGTCGGATCACCTCGTTAGCCGAGCGCTGTATCTCTCCGACCCGGAGGGCAACGGCATCGAGATCTACTGCGACCGCCCGAAACCGGAGTGGCCGAGGGATTCGGCGGGCCGTGCAGAGATGGACACGCTCCCGCTGGATCGTGACCCGTTGCCCGAAGGCGAGCCCTCACGGCCGGTTCCCGATGAGACGGATCTCGGCCACGTCCATCTGGAAACGACGGATCTCGGCCGCTCGCAATCGTTCTACATCGACGAGATGGGATTTACCGTCTCCGCCGCCTTCCCGGGAAACGCGGCCTTTCTCGCCGCTGGCGACTATCACCACCATCTCGGTATCAACGGCTGGAACGGGCGACAGGAACCGCTGGGCGACCACTGTGGCCTCGAACAGTTCGAGCTACTCGTCCCCGTCGAAACGCTCGACCGTCTCGCCGACGCGCTGGACGAAGCGAGATGGGTCGACGACGCGCTGGCGGTCGAAGACCCGGACGGGATCGAGGTTCGCGTATGCGCCACCGAGTAGCAGGGAGTCGATGTATCGGTAGTCCGGACGGACCACAGTCACCCTCTTGTGTCCCAAGCGACTACAGCAACTATGAGCCAGACTGACGAGCGACTGACGATCTACTCCGATTACGTCTGCCCGTTCTGTTATCTCGGCCGGAAATCCCTCTCGCGGTATCAAGACGAGCGCGAGGAGCCAGTCGAAATCGACTGGCACCCGTTCGACCTCCGTGCGGGCAAACGCGGGCCTGACGGCGAGATCGACCAGAGCGTCGACGACGGTAAGGACGAGGCGTACTTCGAGCAGGCCAAAGAGAACGTACAGCGACTCGCAAAGCAGTACGACGCCGACATGGCGCTCGATCTCTCCCGAGATATCGACTCGCTGAACGCCCAGATCGCGTCCTATCACGTGAAAGGCGAGCACTCCTACGAGCAGTGGCTGGCGTTCGACCGCGCGATCCTTGATGCACTCTGGGAGGAGGGCCGGGATATCGGCGATCCGGACGTGCTCGTCGACATCGCGGAGGACGTCGGACTCGATGCCGACGAGATCCGGTCGGCAGTCGAGGACGAGGACCTGGCCGAGACCGTCAGCCAGCAGTTCCAGGCCGCGCATCAGCGTGGCGTCACGGGCGTTCCGACCTTCGCGTACGACGGCCACAGCGCCCGCGGAGCCGTCCCGCCGGAACAGCTAGAACGGCTGATCGAGGGCGTCTGAGAAGTCGTATAGCCGGACGATCAGGCGTAGCCGTCGGCGTCTATCTCTGTTTGTGACACGTCACCTAGCCCCTGCATCGCCTCCAGCGCGGACATCAGGTCGCGCTGTGAGATCGTTCCGTAGACCCGACCGTTCTCGGCGACGACGATTCTGTCGGTGCGTTCCTTGCTGATGAGTCGCAGCGCCTCGAAGGCGTCCGCGTCGGGGGAGATCGTCGGCGGATCGGTCTTCATCGCTTCCGAGACACGACGGCTGTCGCGCTCGCTCGGTGGGACGTCGCGCAGTTCCGCCAGTGTGATGAGACCCACTAGCTCCGTCCCCTCGACGACGGGGTAGCCGTTTCGCCGCTCGGCGACAATCCGTTCGAGCAGCGACTGGACGGTCGTGTCGGCCTCGACTGCGTCGCCCCGGTCAGCGAGGAGATCGCTGACGGTGATCCCGCGAAGCATGTCTCGGACGACTGTCGTCCGGGACTCCGCGGCCGCGGCGACGTAGACGAACATCGCGATCAGGAGGAGTAGTAGCGCGCCCGAAAGGACGGCAAAGATCGCCATCAGGACCGCGAAGCCCTGGCCAACAGTCGCCGCGATCTGCGTCGCGGAGGCGTAGGTGCGTGACCGAACGAGCAGCGCGCGCAGCACCCGGCCGCCGTCCATCGGGAAGGCCGGAAGCATGTTGAAGATCGCCAGCGAGAGGTTTACGACGGCGAGCAAGCCCACGACGTAGAGTACCACCGGTGCCGACGCGGGAACGACCTGCAGGGCGCCAAAGAAGCCGCCGGCGAGCAACAGGCTGGTGATCGGTCCGGCGATGGCGATCCAGAACTCCACGTTCCAGTCCTCGGGCAGGTCCTCCATGTGTGCCATCCCGCCGAAGATCCAGAGCGTGATCGAACTGATACCGACGTCGAAACGGCGCGCGGTCCAGGAGTGGCCGAGTTCGTGGACCAGCACGCTGACGAACAGCCCGATTGCGGCGGCGGCACCGAGCAGAAGCGGTGTCCGGCCAGCCCCGACCGCTTCGGCATCGACTGCGTGTGGCGAGACCAGATCGATAGCTGTCGCATACGCGGCTAGCTGTTCGGGACGACTGATCAGCCACGCCAGCAGTGGCAGGAAGACGACGAGCGTGATGTTCAATCGGATCGGTATGTCCGTGACAGATCCGATCGTGAAATTTCGCATACTGGATCGTTCGGCCGAGGAATCATAGGTGGTCCGGGTCGTCTGAGCCAGGGAGCCACGGCTACGGTCGGTTAATCGTTCCATCACCGATTTGTATCTCGGCGTTATACTTCGGCGCATGAAACCACCAGCAGCCGAACGACGGCCCGTCACGCTGACAATCGCGGGTAGCGACTCCGGCGGCGGCGCGGGGATCCAGGCCGATCTGAAGACGATGGAGGCGACCGGCGCGTTCGCGACCAGCGCTATCACCGCCGTGACGTCGCAGAACACGATGGGGGTGGAGCGCTCGCACGTCCTCCCGACGGCGGAGATCGAGGCCCAGTGCGACGCCGTGTTCGACGACTTCGACGTCCAGGCGATCAAGACGGGGATGCTCGCGACGGCGCCGGTCATCTCGCTCGTCACTGACCGCGTCGCGGCCCACGACGCACCAGCAGTGGTGGATCCGGTGATGGTCGCGACGACCGGCGACCGACTGCTCGATGCCGAGGCGGAGGACGCCTACGAGGCGCTGATCGCCGAGAGCACGCTCGTGACGCCCAACGCCGACGAGGCCGAGGTGCTCACGGGTGCGGCTCTGGAGACGACTGCGGACGCCCGGGCCGCCGGCGAGGAACTCGTCGCGATGGGAGCAGCGGCAGCGCTGGTGAAAGGCGGTCATCTCCACGAAGACGAGGGGACCATCGTCGACGTACTGGTCACCGATGAAACGGTCGAGGAGTTCGAGCATCCGCGTGTCGAGACGGCGGCTACCCACGGTTCGGGCTGTACTCTGTCGAGTGCAATCGCCGCCCGACTCGCACGTGCCGACAGCCTCGTCGACGCTGTCGAGTGGGCCACCGATTTCATGCACAGCGCCGTCCGATATCACCACGATGTCGGGCAGGGGCCGGGCGCGGTCCATCACCTGGTCGACCTCCGCAACCGTGCGGATCGACACCCGACAGTGGAACGCCTCGACGCTTTCCTCGAGCAGATCCGCTCGGCGTCGACGACTGTAGAGGCCCGACGGATCAGTCTCGCCGTTGGCACGGCCTACGCGGAGACTCTCGAAGACGTCGCGACGACGACGGCCGAGTCCGATGGCGGCGCGACCGACCAGCAGCCGGAGCGCCGCTTCGGAGCGGATGAGGCGGTCGCTCAGCGGCTACTTGGCGTCCGGGACGCCAAACCGTCGGTACGGTTCGCTGCGAGTATGGCGCTTCCCGGGGAGACGGCGCGTCCCGAGACAGTCGACCTCACGTATCGGGCCACCGCCGACACGCGTGCGGCGTGCCGCCGGAGCGCCGAAGCGACGGCTGAGTCGCCGATCCTGCTCGAAGAGCAGTCCGAGGACACGACGGTGTACACCGCACTCGGGAGTGACACCGCGGCAGTGAGCAAACGGCTGCTCGAACTCAGTACAGGCGAGTGAAAACGGCAGCACAGTCAAAAAGGTAACTCAGCGCTCCCGAACTGCTTCGCTCAGTCGTCGTCGCCCTGTCGGGTCTCCGATCCGGATTCGACGAACGAGAACATGTCGTCGCTTTCCTCGTCAGCGTCCTCGCTCTCCTCGTCAGCGTCGCCGAGGGTTAGCGGGTCGTCTTCAGCGTCTTCGTCGGTCTCCTCCGAAGCCGGTTCCGCGAGCGGGTCCTCCGTCGCGGCCTCGGCGTCCGGCGCTGATTCGGAGTCCGCGTCCGTTTGCGCGCCAGTCGTCTGTTCGTTGCCGGTCCCGAACTCGATGGCGTCGTCGGATGTCGACTTGTCGGTCGGACTGGTGCGGTTCAGCGCCGCCGGATCCGCATCGTCGGTGCTGTCGTCGGTTCCCTGATCGGTCTGCGTTTCCTCGGGGACTTCGTCGGCCTCGTCCGCTTCGCGGGCCGCATCAGCCGGTGATTCGTCGGTGTCGGGCGTCGACGCCGTCTCGTCGGCCGGGGTATCGTGATCCGCGGCCGGAAGTGCGCTGTCCTCTTCGTCCTCGTCCACGCCGAGGCCTTCGTCCGGATCCGCGTCGGTATCGAAGCGGTCGAGCGCTTCGGATAGCTGTGAGGCCTGATTCGCGAGATCTGATGCAGAGCGCGAGACCTCGGTGAGTGCGGTGGTCTGCTGTTCGGCGGCGGCGGCGACGTTCTCGGATTCGGCGGTCGTTTCCTCGGAAATCGTCGCGGCTTCGTCGACCATCGCGACGACCTGCTGGGTCGAGGCGGCCTGCTGTTCGGTTGCTGCGGAGATCTCCTGGACGCCCGTGTTCGTCTCCTGGGCGTACTCGGCGATCTCGTCGAGTGCGGACGCGGCGTCGCGGACCGAATCGGTGTGATCGGTGATCTCCGCGCTCGTTTTGCGGACCTCCTCTGCGGTGGTGTCGGTCTGGCTCTTGATCTGTTCGAGGCGGTCCTCGATGTCTTCGGCCGCGTCCTTGGTGTCGGCGGCTAGCTCTTTGACCTCCTCGGCGACGACGGCGAACCCTTCGCCGGATTCGCCGGAGCGGGAAGCCTCGATGTTGGCGTTCAGCGCGAGCATGTTCGTCTGCTCGGCCACTTCGGTAATGAACTCCAGTAGGTCGTCGATCTGACCGACTTCCTCCTGTAGGGCCTCGATCTCTTCGACGGCGGCCTCGCTCTCCGCTTCGATCCGGTTCATGCCCTCGATCGCTTCTTGAGCGGCTTCTCGGCCTTCGCGTCCGGTCTCGGCGGTCCGCTCGGCGATATCGGCGACCTCGTTCGACGAGGAGGCGATCTCCTCGGTCGTCGTCGAGAGGCCACTCATCTCCTGGCTCACCGACTGCAGGGAGTCGTTCTGTCGCTCCGCACCGTCGGAAATCTCCTGAATCGATTCGGTGACCTGCTCGCTGGCACTACGAACCTCCTCGCTGGAAGCGGTCACTTCCTCGCTGGCGGTCGCGAACCGTTTGAGTTGTTGGACGGTCGCCTCGATCTCGTCGAGCATCGCGTTGAAGTCCTGCCCGATGCCACGCATCTGGTCGTTGTCGGCGTCGACCGTGGCTCTGACCGAGAGGTCCCCGTCCGCTGCCTGGCCCATCACGGCACGGTACTCCTCGGCGGACGTTTCGAGATCCTGATTGATCCGCTGGACGCGTTCGCGCTCGGATTCGGCCTCTTCGCGGGCCTGCTGGGCGTCGCGTATCTGCTCTCTGAGCGCGTCGCGCATGTTCCCGAACCCGTCGTAGAGCCGACCGATGTTGTCGATCCGTTTCGTCTCGAAGTCGACGTCGAGGTTGCCCTGCTCCATCTCTTCGGTCTTCCCGGTCAGTCGGTCCATCGCGACGGCGGTGTTCCGGCCGAGCGCGAGTCCGACGATACCGATGAGGAGCACGCCCCCTGCGGTAGCGAATGCTCCGTAGGTGGTCAGCGTTTCCGCGAAGCCGTAGGCGAAGCCCGTCGGCGCGTGGACGACAACCACCCAGTTACTGTCCCGGGTGGTGGCGTAGCCGACGACGTGATCCTGATCACCGACGCCTGATTTCTCGGGGACGAACTGGGAATCGACCTCCATCGCCCCGGCGTCGTTCCGCCCCATCTGTCGCAACTCGTTCAGCACTGGGCTGTCACTGGGGTAGCTCTGGCCCACCGTCTCACCGACGTTGTTGTCGTCCATGACGATCGTATCACGATCGTCGATCACCAGTCCGTAGGTGCCGTCACCGGCACTGCCGATGGTGTTTCCAGTGAGGATGTTGTTGCCGACGGGTTCCATGTCGTGGACGCCTACCATGATCCGATCGTCGTCACCGACCACGTTACGGAAGAACGCGACCTTCTGCGTATCCTCTATTTGATACATCTGGGTGACATCGACGTTTCGGTGCGAGAAGTCGCCGTCACCGAGCCACGGTCGCTCCTCCGCGGTGTACGTCTCACCACGTTCGGAGGGGCTCGAGGATGCAACTATTTCACCGGTCGAGGTGTCGACGAGGTGTACCTCGGTCAGCGTGTTCGCGCTGTTCGGGTCTCCCCGGTCGGCTCTGAACGTCTCCAGATATCCGTTCAGTCCCTCGTCGCTGGTGTCAGATCTGAGTCGGTCCTCTCTGGACACCGAGAGCACCTCGATGGCACTCTGTTCGAGCCAGTTATCGACGCTTTTGGCATCGGACGCTGCCGTTGCTTCGAGATCGTTTAGAGAACTTTGCTCCACTTGGTCGGACATCAGCGCCGTTGCGACGCCGCCGACAGAAGCCACAGAGATTCCGAGAATAATCACGACGATTGCGAACTTCGCCGCGTAGCTACTGCGTATCCGGCTAGGCACGATCCGTCGGAGAGAATCCAGCATACTGGTCACCAATTCTCTGAAGTAATATAAGTTCATTCATTATTTACCGACATGACAGTATCAATAATTAATTGGCAATAAATTGGCAACAGCGGCCGCCCAGCACAGACGACTGGCAGATCCCATGGATCGAGTCAAACCCGCAGTATTTTATCCGCGAGAGGACGTGCTACGAGCATGACCGAAGCCGAAGGGATCGTCGGCGAGTTCAAGTCACTGAAAGCCGACAGTGATGCCGACATTCTCGCGATGCAGGTCGGCGATTTCTACGAGTTTTTCGACGGCGACGCCGAGACGGTCGGCGAGGAACTGGATCTCAAGACGTCGAAGAAGTCCTCTGCCGGCGTCAAATACCCGATGGCTGGCGTTCCGGTCTCGGAGCTAACGCCCTATCTCAAGGCGCTCGTCGAACGCGGCTACCGCGTGGCCGTCGCGGACCAGCGCGAGACCGAATCCGGCCACATCCGCGAGATAACGCGCGTCGTCACCCCGGGGACACTGCTCGACGTGACCGATGCCGACGCCCGGTACGTCGCAGGACTGGTCCTCGACGACGGCGTCTACGGTCTCGCCTTCGCGGACGTCACGACCGGGCAGTTCTCCGTGACGACGGTCGATGGCGAGGACGCCCGCGACGGGGCACTCACCGAACTCTACCGGTTCGACCCCGTCGAAGTACTCCCGGGGCCGACGGTTCGGGAGGACGACGACCTCGTCGCGACGATTCGCGATCGGACCGACGCGACGCTCACGCTTCACGAGTCGGGCGCGTTCGCCCCCGGTTACGCGAGACACGCCCTGATCGAGCAGTTCGGCGCGGAGAGCCTCGACAGCGTCGGCGTCGAGGCAAGCGCGACGATAGCGGCCGCCGGAGCCATCGTCGATTACGTCGAGGAGACCGGCACGGGGCTACTGGCGTCGATAACTCGACTCCAGCGCTACGGCGACACGGAGTTCGCCGAACTCGACGCGACGACCCAGCGCAACCTCGAACTTACCGAGACGATGCAGGGCGGGACCGATGGCTCGCTGTACGCCGTCCTCGATCACACCGTCACCAGTCCGGGCGGGCGGACGCTCAAATCGTGGCTCCAGCGCCCACGCCAGTCCGGCGACGTGCTCGACGAGCGCCTGGCGTCCGTCGAGGCGCTGACCGAGGCCGCGCTCGCACGCGAAGAACTACGAGAGCAACTCGACGATGCCTACGATCTGGAGCGCCTGGCGAGCAAAGCGACTTCCGGGAGCGCCGATGCCCGGGATCTGCTGGCGGTTCGGGATACACTCTCCGTCCTCCCCGCCGTCGAGGGGAGCATCGAGAACGCGCCGCGACTGACCGGGACGCCACTGGAAGGAATCGTCGAGCGGCCGGACCGCAAGCGGGTCGCCGAACTGCGCGAGACGCTCGACGAGGCGCTCGCGGCGGACCCGCCGAGCACGGTCCAGGAGGGCGGGCTACTGACTCGCGGCTACGACGAGAAACTGGACGAACTGATCGAGCGCCACGCGGAACTCGAACAGTGGTTCGACAGCCTGGAGGAACGCGAGCGACGCCAGTACGACCTCCGACACGTCAGCGTCGGGCGGAACAAGACCGATGGCTACTACATCCAGATCGGCAAGTCGGCGGCCGACGACGCGCCGGAGCACTACGAGAACGTCAAGACGCTGAAAAACTCCGAGCGGTTCCGCACCGACGAACTCGCGGAGCGCGAACGCGAGATCATGCGTGTCGAGGAACGCCGCGGCGAGTTGGAGTACGAACTGTTCTGTGACCTGCGCGAGACGGTCGCCGACTGCGCCGAGACGCTCCAGGATGTCGGCCGGACGCTCGCGGAGATAGACGTCCTCGCGAGTCTCGCGGTCCACGCTGTCGAGAACGACTGGACGCGACCGACGCTCGCAGCGCCGAGCGAGGGCATCGATATCGACGCGGGCCGGCATCCCGTCGTCGAGCAGACGACCGACTTCGTCCCGAACGACCTCGCGCTGTCGGACGACCGCGCGTTCCTGATCGTCACCGGCCCCAACATGTCCGGGAAGTCGACGTACATGCGCCAGACGGCGCTGATCGTCCTGCTCGCGCAGATCGGAAGCTTCGTCCCCGCCACAGCGGCGACGATCGGGTTAGTCGACGGCATCTACACGCGGGTCGGCGCGTTAGACGAGTTGGCGCAGGGGCGCTCGACGTTCATGGTCGAGATGCAGGAACTCTCGAAGATACTCCACTCCGCGACCGAGGAGTCGCTGGTCATCCTCGACGAGGTGGGCCGCGGAACCGCGACCTACGACGGCATCTCCATCGCGTGGGCGGCCACCGAGTACCTCCACAACGAGGTTCACGCCCGAACGCTGTTTGCGACGCACTACCACGAACTGACGACGCTCGCGGACCATCTCGACCGGGTGGCGAACGTCCACATCGCGGCGGACGAACGCGACGGCGAAGTCACCTTCCTCCGGACAGTGCGGGACGGCCCGACCGACCGGAGTTACGGGATCCACGTCGCCGGACTTGCGGGCGTTCCCGACCCGGTCGTCGACCGATCGAAGACCGTCCTCCAGCGCCTGCGCGACGAGAAGGCTATCGAGGCGAGGGGCGGGGGGTCGGGCGGCGGGACGAAACAGGTCGTCTTCGACGTGGGAAGCGGGCGGATGACGACGGCGTCGGCGGACGGCGGTAGCGACCCTGACGCGGGCAACGCCGAGGACGAGGGCTCCGCCGCCGGTCCCAGTGAAGTCGACCCGATCATCAACGAGTTCGGCGACGACGCCGCCGCCGTGCTCGACGAACTGAGCGACGTCGATATCGCCGAGACGTCGCCGATAGAGTTGATGAGCGCGGTGCAGGAGTGGCGCGAGCGACTCGACGACTGAGCCCGGTTCGTCAAGCAACAGGGTTCTTGAGGGGCCAGTGAGTAGGTGTCCGGCAACGTACGTCGCCGCGCTTGCGGCACCGAGCATACCATGACAGATACGGAAATCAAACAGTTAGACGAACGCACCGTCCAGCGGATCGCCGCAGGCGAGGTGGTCGAGCGGCCCGCGTCCGCCGTCAAAGAACTGGTCGAGAACAGTCTCGACGCCGACGCCTCGCGCATCGACGTCTCGGTCGAGGCGGGCGGCACCGAGTCCATCCGCGTCCGGGACGACGGGCGGGGGATGAGCGAGACCGATGTCCGCGCCGCGGTCCGCGAGCATACGACGAGCAAAATCGAGGACGTCTCGGATCTGGAAGCGGGCGTCGCCACCCTTGGCTTCCGGGGCGAAGCCCTGCACACTATCGGTGCGGTCGCTCGGCTAGCGATCACGACCAAACCGCGGGGCGGAGATGGTGCAGGCACCCGACTCACCTACGTCGACGGCGAGGTCGAGTCCGTCGAACCGGCAGGCTGTCCCGAGGGGACGTCCGTCGAAGTCACGGACCTCTTTTTCAATACGCCCGCCCGGAAGAAGTACCTCAAGACCGACACCACGGAGTTCACCCACGTCAACCGCGTGGTCACGCAGTACGCGCTGGCAAACCCCGACGTGGCCGTCTCGCTCGAACACGACGGCCGCGAGGTGTTCTCGACGACGGGCCGGGGCGATCTCCAGTCGACGCTCCTCTCCGTCTACGGGAAGGACGTCGCTACAGCCATGATCGACGTCGACGCCGAACCCGCGGTTGGCTCCGAGTTCCCCGAGGGCCCGCTCGACGGGATCAGCGGCTACGTCAGCCATCCCGAAACCAACCGGAGTACCCGCGAGTACGTCTCGACGTTTATCAATGGCCGCTACGTCACCTCCGGCGCGGCCCGCGAGGCGATCATGGACGCCTACGACGGCCAGTTGGGCAACGGCCGATACCCCTTCGTCGTGCTCGATCTGTCGGTCCCGGCCGAAACTGTCGATGTCAACGTCCACCCCCGCAAGATGGAGGTCCGCTTCGACGACGAGGCGGGATTCAAACGACAGCTACGGACGGCCGTCGAGGACGCCCTGCTGGACCACGGCCTGGTCCGGTCCTCGGCCCCCAGAGGACGATCCGCACCTGACGAGACGGAGATCGATCCGGGGTCGACGTCGACGCTTTCGGACGCCGACGGTGGGGATAGCGAGGAGGCCGGACCTCGGGCAGCCGCCGAGTCGACATCGACGTCGAGTGATTCCACTTCGGCGTCGAGCAGCGCCGGTTCGCACCAGTCCGAATCCTTGGAGTCGACCGGTACCGACGCCCAGACCGATAATCCCGACTCGGGGACGAACGGGACCCAGTCGGAATCGACCGATCCCCCGACGGACCGAACCCGGACTGATTCCACGTTGGGCTCCGGCGACTCGACAGCACGGAGCGAGTCTGCGAGAGCCAGCGAGTCGACGACAACGACGGACACGACCCACCAACAGAGTGATGCTCGTAGTGCCAGGGGCGGATCGACTGGAGAGCCAACCGACACAGCCGACAGCGGCGCTACCGCCCCGGCATCGAAGTTCACCGGCCCACACGATCAGGAGACCCTGTCGGGCGACGTCGCCACCGCTGAGCCGTCCTACGATAGCCTGCCACGACTTCGAGTGCTCGGTCAGCTACACGGGACATACATCGTCGCCGAGACCGACGACGGACTGGTGCTGATCGACCAGCACGCCGCCGACGAGCGGGTAAACTACGAGCGCCTGCAGGAGGCGTTTGCTGGCGATACGACCGCCCAGTCACTCGCTCAGCCAGTCGAGATCGAACTGACGGCGGGCGAGTCGGCGCTGTTCGACGCGTATCAGGAGGCGCTGGCGTCGCTTGGCTTCTACGCGAATCGGGAGGGTCGGACCGTCAGCGTGACGACGGTACCGACGGTGCTCGACGAGACGCTCGCACCCGAACGGCTCCGGGACGTCCTGTCGTCGGTCATCGACGCCGACGAGAGCGCGGGCGAACAGGCCGTCGAGTCGGTCGCGGACGGCTTCATCGCGGATCTGGCGTGCTACCCCTCGATCACGGGCAATACCTCACTGCAGGAGGGGTCGGTGATGGACCTGCTCGAACGACTCGACGACTGCGAGAACCCATACGCCTGCCCGCATGGCCGGCCGGTCGTCATCGAAATCGACGGCGAGGAACTGGAGGACCGGTTCGAGCGGGATTATCCGGGCCACAGTGGCTAGGAAACCGTGCTACTGGGGCATAAAGCATTTAGCAATGGCGGTCGGTAATTGAAGTGCGGTGGTGTCCACTACGCCGCGCTGGCTCTCCACTGGTCAACCCTGTCGGGTGGGGAGCCACCCTCCGTGTTTTCGTGAGTAGGTGAACTTATACTACGTCCGGTCGTTGCCCGATCCATGAGTGATATCGTCACGTTCGGCGAAACGATGCTTCGGCTCTCGCCCCCGCAAGGCGAGCGCGTCGAGACGGCCCGTGAACTGGAATTTCGTGCCGCAGGGGCCGAGAGCAACGTCGCGGTAACTGCGGAACGGCTGGGCGCCGTCGCGACGTGGCTCTCGAAGGTCCCGGACTCACCGCTCGGCCGCCGGGTCGTTTCGGGACTCCGACAGCACGGACTCGACGTGGACGTCGTATGGAGCGACAGTGGACGACAGGGAACGTACTACCTGGAGTACGGCGGCGAGCCACGGGGGACCAAGGTCATCTACGACCGGCAGGGTGCGGCGGTCCAGACGACGCAGCCACAGGAGCTGAACCTCGCCGCGATCCGGAACGCTCGTCTGTTCTACACGAGCGGTATCACGCCGGCGCTCTCGAATCAACTCAGGGAGACGACCGCACAGTTACTGAGAGTAGCAAAGGAGGGGGGCACGAAGACGGCCTTCGATGTCAACTACCGGTCGAGCCTGTGGTCGCCCGAGGAAGCCCAACAGACGCTGACACGGCTGTTCCCGGCCGTCGACATTCTGGTGATCCCGTTCCGTGACGCCCAGACCGTCCTGAACTACGAACGGGACCCGCGCCAGTTGGCCCACCATCTGGCGGCGGAGTACGATCTGGAGACGGTAATCGTCACGAACGGCGAACGTGGCTCGCTGGCGTGGCACGACAACACCGTCTACGAGCAGGAGATCTACGATGCGGACACCCACGACGCCATCGGGACTGGCGACGCGTTCGTCGGTGCCTTTCTCGCCCGACGCCTCGCGGGCGATGGAGTAACGCGAGCGATGAAGTACGCCGCGGCGACTGCCTCGCTCAAGCGGACTATCGCCGGCGACATCGCAACTGTGACGAAAAGCGAAGTCGAGTCCGTGATCGGCGACGACATGGAAGAGATCTCGCGGTGACCCGCGCGGTTCCATCCGTGGATATCGGTTGTGCACCGAGGCGTCTCACCGCAGCAACTACTAAAACTGTCCCGACCTGTTGTCGGGTATGGTACACGTAGCGATCGTCGGCGCGTACGGCAGCGCCGGTGGAGCAGTCGCTAGTGATCTTGCAGACGTCGAGGATATCGAACTCACGCTGATCGACGACGGCGACCCGGGTGGCGGACTCTGCATTCTCCGTGGCTGTATGCCCTCCAAAGAAGTTCTGTCGGCCGGTGCGGCCCGGTTCAAAGCGTCCCACGACGACCGTGTTCGGGGCACGCCCGAGATAGATCTCGGCCAGGTCGTCGCCACGAAAGACGAACACACTCTCGACTTCGCCGCGCATCGCCGCGCCGCAGTCGAGGACCTCGCCGAACGTGACAGCGTCGAGTTCATCCACGATACCGCCCGACTGGTCGACGACCGCGTGATCGAAGTGGCCGACCGGACGGTCGAGCCGGATTATCTGGTCATCGCCACGGGATCGACGGTCAACGTCCCCGACATTCCGGGCATCGACGACGTGGACTACTCGACGAGCGCTGACGTACTGGACGCCACCGAGTTCCCCGACTCCGGAATCGTCATGGGATTTGGCTACGTCGGCCTCGAACTCGCTCCGTATATCGCGGAGGCCGGAGGGACCGACCTGACTGTGATCGAGCACGACGCTGCGCCGCTCGACGAAGCCGACGCCGACTACGGCCCACGGATACTCGACATCTACGAGGGAAACTTCGACATCGACGTCCGGACGCACAGCCACGAGCGACGGGTAGAACCGACCGACGACGGTGGTGTTCGCCTGCACCTCGATTACGAACCGCCTCACGAACCGGTATCGGGTGAGATCATCGAAGCCGACGAACTGTTCTTGTTCACCGGTCGCCAGCCAGCACTGGATCGACTCGGCCTCGAAAACACCGTGCTCGATCCGGGTCCCGGCTGGGTTCGGGATACGATGCAATCGGAGGCGGATCCGCAGACGTTCGTCGTCGGCGACGTTAACGGTCACGAGCCGATTCTGCACGTCGCCAAGGAGCAGGGATTCAAAGCCGCCGAGAACATCCTCGCGCACTCCCAGGGGGACCCGACGGAACCGTACGAGAACGTCCACCACCACATCGTCTTCTCCGGGCTTGGTGTCTACCCGTACGCCCGGGTCGGCCACTCGGCGGAGAGCGCCGAGGCCGCCGGAATCGATTACCTCGCGGTGACGCGCGAGGCCAGCGACGACGGCGTGTTCAAGACCAAGGCCGTTCCGGAGGGGCTGGCAACGCTGGTCGTCGGGACAGACGGCACCGTCCTTGGCTATCAGGGCCTTCACTACCACGCCGACGCCATGGCCAAGACGATGCAGTTAGCAGTCGAGATGGGCCTAGACGTCCGAGAGATCCCCGACCGCTCGTACCACCCGACAACACCCGAAATCATCGACGGCCTGCTTCGGCAGGCGAGTGTGGCGATCGAGTAGGGTCACCGAGACGTGACTGCGGGGCGCAAACAGCGATCAACCATCGAGGACGGACACGTCGTCGCCGACGCGAAGGCTCGCTTCGCTGTCCACCCGCGTATTCACCATCAGGCGGAAGTGGTGGTCGTACCAATCCCGGTCGACCCATTCGGGCAGCGTCGCTTTTCGGCGCTCGACGAACCGCTCGCGAAAGCCTTCGGTTTCCACGCCTGTATCAGGATTGCGTGTCGGGACGACACAGCGCTGGCAGGGATTGACGCCCACGAGCGTGGCCTCACCCATGCGGAACGGGACAACTGAGTCCCTGTCAGCGTACAATCGATCCTCCCAGAACGGCTCGTCCGCCTCGATCACGACGTTCGGACGGAGACGGCGACGCATCTCCGTCGGGCCGATCCCATCGAACCACCCCGCGACGGCGTCGATCGTCTGCCGACTGATGACCGTCGGTCCGGCGGCGTCGGTGTCGTCGGGCATCCCGGTCGGGTCGCGGATCACGCTCACGGGATAATCGAAGTATTCGGAGAGCCAGGCGTTTAGTGATCCTCGTTCGGCGTCGAGACTGAACGTCTCGGCGTCCCGGTCGGGCGCACTGATCGTCAGGGCACGCCTCTCCGAGTCAAACGTCGAGTCGAGGCGATGGACTGCGGGTTCGCGCTTGCCGTTGACGTACTCGCGCTCGGCGTCGACGATGGCGTACTGTCGGTCGCCATCGAGCGCGCCACTCGCGCGGAGGTCTGCCGACTCGACGCGCGTCGCGTCGAGGGATTTGAGCGGATAGACGAAGAGATCGGCGATCTGCGGCATAGGTCGGTCTCACGCTGCGAAGGGAAAGTATGTTGGCTTCGCTGGAATCCCGGCCGTGTTTGATAATTCCGCAAATGAATACAATATAAACAATAACCACACGGGTAGACAAAGATCTTAACTCCTAATAGGTACCACGACGGTTACTGTACACATGGATTCGGAACAGCAGCCGCTAGATAGACGATCGTACATGAAGATAGTGGGAGGAGCAGGCGCGGTGGGAACATTTGGACTGGCAGGCTGTCTGGAAGGTGACGACGAAAACGGAGGCGACGAAAACGGTGACGAGGAGAACGGTGACGAAGAAAACGGTGACGAAAAAAACGGTGAGGAGGACGGAAACGGCGAGAATCAGATCGTCGCAGGAACGGCACCCGGGTTCGCACCGTTCGAGATGGTCGAGGACGGCGAACTGGTCGGCTTCGACATCGACCTGCTCGAAGCAGTCGTCGACGAAACCGAGTACGAACTCACTGGCTGGGAACAGCTAGAGTTCAAGTCGCTGATCCCCGCGCTCGATAACGGGAACATCGACGTCATCGCCGCGGCGATGACGATCAACGAGGAGCGACAGGAACAGATCGCCTTTAGCGATCCGTACTACAGCGCGAACCAATCCGTGCTGGTGGCGTCCGGCGGCGATTTTCAGCCGGAATCCCTCGAGGACCTCGCCGACCGGACCGTCGGCGCACAGAGCGGGACGACCGGCGAGCAAGTCGTCCAGGACGACGTCATCGCCGAAGGGATTATTGACGAGGGGGATTACACCTCGTTCGACAACTACGTCCTGGCCGTCGAAGACCTCGAACGCGGGGTCATCGACGCTGTCGTGATCGACGAACCGGTCGCCCAGACGTTCCAATCGAGCCGCGACGTCGAGGTCGCGTTCGTTTACGAGACCGGCGAGGAGTACGGCTTCGGTGTCCAGCAGAACAGCGAGGACCTTCAGTCCGCCTTGAGCGAGGGGATCACAGCGGTCCAGGAGAGCAGCACGTACGAGGAGATCACGTCGACCTGGTTCGACGAGTAGGCCTCAGCATAGATGGACCCAGCAGCGTTTCTTTCGACGGTGTCGTGGGTGGCCGCGGGAGAGCTATCGCCGCTTCTCGTGGAGTCGATCTGGTCGATGCTCGGCGAGGACTGGCAGTTCGTCCTTCGGAATGCGGATTACCTGCTCGGGGGTGTCGTCATCACCATCGTGCTGACGATCACGAGCATTCTACTTGGCATTCTGCTCGGTTTTCCCGCCGGCGCGATCGAAGTGTACGGTAGCGGCTACTCGAAAGCCGCCGTACGGAACCTGGGCATCCTGTTCCGTGGGACGCCGATCCTCGTGATCATGCTCTACATGTTCTTCGTCATGCCGATCGAGTACTTGCTCGGACCGCTCAATACGCTGATCGGCGGTATCGACCTCCTGCTTGGGCCGACACCGTTTACCGCACCCGAGGAGATCGGAGGTGCGTTCTTCGCCGCGACGCTCGCGCTTGGCCTCCGGAGCGCAGCCTACCAGTCGCAGATCTTCCGGGGTGCGCTCAGCAGTATCGACGACGGACAGATGGAGGCCGCCCGTTCGATCGGGATGAGCAGGCTCGTAGCACTTCGGTACGTGATCGTTCCGCAGGCGCTTCGGCGGAGCGTCCCCGGGTTCCAAAACGAGTTCACGATCGTACTGAAAGACACGTCGATCGCCTTCGCGATCGGACTCGGGGAACTACTGAAACGGAGCGACGACCTGTTCATCCAGCAGACGACCGCGATACTCGAGATCATGCTCTTTGCCAGCCTCATTTACTTCGTCCTGACGTTCAGTACGAACCGCACGCTCGATTTTGTCGACAACCGCTTCGCAATTCCAGGTGAATCGTCGTGACAGACTCTCAGATCGACCGATCTAGCCGTACTGACCGGGGCACTGACGCCGAACCATCACCGCTGCTGCGGATCGAAGACCTCCGGAAGTCCTACGGGGACGAGGAGGTGCTGCGCGGCGTCGATCTGGAGATCGAGCGCGGTGACGTCGAGGTGCTGGTCGGCCCCAGCGGGAGCGGCAAGTCAACCCTGCTGCGGTGTGTGAACCGGCTTACCGAGGTCGACGGCGGCCACATCTACCTCGGCGACGTCGACGTCTGTGCGCCCGACACCGACCCGAACGAGATCCGCCAACAGATCGGGATGGTGTTCCAGGACATCAACCTCTTTGCCCACCTCACCGCCAGAGAGAACGTCATGCTCGGCCTTCGCAGGGTCAAAGGAATGGACAAAGAGCCTGCGCTTGAGCGCGCAGAGGAGGAGCTCGACCGGGTCGGACTCGGTGATCAGGTCGATTCGTATCCGGCACAGCTATCCGGCGGCCAGAAACAGCGCGTCGGCATCGCCCGGGCGCTTGCAATGGACCCCGAACTGATGCTCTTCGACGAGCCGACGAGCGCGCTCGACCCCGAGTTGAGCAACGGCGTCCTCGACGTGATGAGCAAGCTAGTGGCCGACGGAATGACGATGCTCGTCGTCACCCACGAGATGCGCTTCGCCCGCGGGGGCGCGACCGGGATCACGTTCCTCGACAAGGGCGAGGTCGTCGAGCGTGGCCCGCCGGAACAGTTGTTCGAGAACCCCGAGAAGGAGCGAACCGCAGAGTTCTTCCAGAGTATCAGTCATGAGTGAACGGAGAGGGCAACGATGAGCGAGGCCGAAACTACGGCGTCCCCCACCGGACGGTTCCGGGCCAGTTCGGTCGGTACCAGCCACGCCATCAGCATCTTCGCTGGCATCGTGTTCTGGGGCTGGCTCACGACGCGCTGGCTCAACGACTGGGTGCTCGCACGCCTCGGCATCGGTCCCGGTGCAGGTGAGAACTTCGTCCCGCGCGAACCGTTCGACGCGGCGGCGGGCTCTGCCATCGAGGCGGCCGAGCGATTCAGCATCGGCGGGCTTCCGTTCGAGTGGCTCAATTCGCTTCTCGAAACCGCCGGCGTCGCGGTGCTCGGTTGGCTGGGAGCGCTCCTCGACACCGCTGGCGTCGCGGTCGGCATCGCGCCCGCGCTAGCCGGTGCGGCGTGGTACACGATCCTCCTGACGGTCATAAGCATCGCCCTCGGCTTCTCCATCGCGGTGCCGCTGGCGGTCATCCGTGTCTACGGCGGACCGCTCAAATGGCCCGCGCTGGCGTACACCGAGTTGATCCGCGGGACACCTCTGATCGCCCAGTTGTTCGTCCTCTACTACGGCCTCCCGCTCGCGGTCTGGCTACAGGATACCACGCTGATCGGCTACGGTACGATCCCCGAGCAGGCGTTCTGGATCGCCATCATCGGCTTCACGATCAACGGCTCGGCCTATCAGGCCGAATACATCCGCGGCGCGCTCGAAAGCGTCGACGAGGGCCAGCTAACCGCGGCGCGGGCGCTCGGCCTCTCCCAGATAGACGGGATCCGGTACGTCGTCCTGCCGCAGACGCTCCGGTACGCGATTCCGGCATGGACCAACGAACTCGTCTACCTGCTCAAATACTCCTCGCTCGCCGGGTTCATCACGGTCCCCGAACTGTACAACGTTGCCAGTGACATCGCCAACAGCACGTTCGAGTTCACGGCCATCTTCGGCCTGCTTGCGGTCGTCTATCTCGGCCTCGTGTTGACGGCGACGAACATCATGAGCCGTGTCGAATCCTACGTTGCGATTCCGGGGATCGGGGCGGTTGAGGGGCGTCAGCAGGGCGATAGCTGACCTGTTCTATAACTCTTGGCGGACGTAGATACCCAGATAGCCGCCGAGGACGCTAAGCCCGACAGTATACACCGAGCCGAACACTATCGCACCGAGGACGAGTAGTCCGAACGCGGATTCGACGGCCGCTCCTGTCAGGATCAGCATCAGAAACATGCCTGCAAAGGCGTAGGGCAACAGCATGATGAGGCCGGCAAGCAGTCCAAGCCGCAGGCCGTCGCTCGTCTCGCCACCCTGGAGATACGCCGCAATCCCGCCACCGAGCAGTGGTGCAAACGGAATGAACGACAGGACGATGCCGGCGACAGCGCCGATAATCGCGTTGGCGATCGGGTTCGAAAAGCCTTCTGTAGACCTCGAGTCGGTCTCAGTCGATGGCGTCGACGTGGTGTCGAACGAATCGGAGCTCATAGCTATGGGTACTGCTGTTCACCTCATAAAAGACCCTGGTCGGGTATGTTTAACTCATATCGCCGAGCGACAGTTGCTCGAACTGCTGGAGCCGTTCCAGCGGTCTGACAACGCCGAGTTCCGCGTCGAACTCGATACAGTTTTCGGCCCGGAGCATCGGCAGGTGCTTGTGGTACAGTTCGATCGCAAGGCGATCCGACGTCGCTCGTTCGGAAGCCGGTTGCATCTCGTCGCGAATCGTCCCGGCCAGTCCGTCGACCGTCGCTGTGCCCTCCGTGCGCAGTAACACCGTGACCAGTGCCCGTCTGGTCGGATCTGCCGCGATCCGGTGCAGTTCGTCGATAGACCCCTGCTTCAGACTCGACATGCTACTTTTCCCCCCTCCGTAGCAACTGTAACCGACAGGGAAACATTATTGCACCCCATAAGATCGTTGCAAACGTTGCACGACCCACGCCTCAGATATCCTCGGGGCGTTTGATCGTTGCCGCCTCGCGATACTCGCGATAGACCTCGTCGGCCCACTCCAGCAGGGAGTTGTCGGTCGATTCCAGTAACGCACGGGGGAAGCCCTCGTCGTCCTCGACGCCGATCTGGATGGTCTCCTCGTCGCCGATTCCGAGGTAGAACGGGGGATCGTCGTCGGCGACGCGTACTGTCAATCGCCCGGTCTCCAGTTGTTCGGCGAACAGCGGTGCAAACGCCTCGGTTTCGATCGTTCGATCGACGTCACTGGAGACGATCATCTCGGCCTCCAGGGACCCGTTTACGACCTGTTCGTGGACGAGTTTCGTCCCCTCCAGATCGAGCCACGAGAACAGTCCCCGGAACTGTTCGGTCGTTTGTAACAGTTCGCTCTGGGCTCTCCCAGGGGCGTATGGATCGCCGGGAGTGTGCTGAACGATTTCCGCAGAACGAAGCTGTTCCGGTTCGACGTCGTACTCCGACAGCGGAAACCACTGCAGAAACCCCGATAGCTCGTCGGTGAGCCGGACGGTCTCTTTCAGATCGGTGAAATCCCTGATGACGAGTTCGCCGACGGGCGTGATCTGATGCGTCCCGGAATCGCGCCGTACCCAGTCGCGTTCCTCGAATGCAGTAAGCGCTCGTGCAATCGTCGACCGGGAGGCGTCGATGTGATCTCTGAGACTGCGCTGGGTCGCAGGACCGGAGTTCAGGAGTTGGCACAACACGTGTGTCCGTGGCTTCGAGCGAGCGAGAAAGGCGATCCGGTCGATCGGGTCGGGGTCGTCAGCCATCTACAGACCCATGACATTTCTATCGGTATAATTGGTTTGGCTGGCCCAACGCTATCCGGTCCACTTGGCGTCGGCCAGCGTCCGCTGGACGACGTCGTGACCGACTGCCTCGGCGAGCGTCTCGAAGCCGGCGCGTTCGCTCCGATCCTCGGCGTTGGCGACCAGACGGGAGACGATGAACTCCGGCGTCGACCGGCCCACCGTCCCGAACCGGGGCTGATAGTCCACCTGGAGTTCGAGATCGGGCGAGAGGCCCTCCGCGAAGATGCCGTCGGTCCGGGCGGCGTCGGGGAGCGGTGAGAGGTCGTCGGCGAGGTGGGTGACGAACGCCCCGAGTGCGCCCCGCTCGACGGTCAACCGGACGAGTCCGTGTAACAGGTCGGCGGCGCTGCCCGGCTCGGTGATCGCCTCGAACTCGTCGACGAGCATCAGCGTTCGCTCGTTCGTCGAGACCGGCGGGACGATGTTTCGCAGGGTGGATTCGAGCACGCCAGCGTTGAAACTCGCGTGACGGCGGTGGAAGACGAGCGAGTCGAAGACCGAGACCTGTGCTCGACTGGCCGGCACTGGAAGGCCCATCCCTGCCAGCAAGACGACCTGACACAGCGTCTCCAGCAGCGTCGTCTTCCCGCCGGAGTTCGCCCCGGTGACGACGGCGACGCGGTGCTCTGCCGGCGGCGTCCGGTCGTCAGCACGCGGCGGGACGTCGTCGTACTCGGAAAGCGTATGTTCGCCGATAGCGTAGGTGATCGGCTGGACCGTGTCGGCGTCCTCGGCCGCCAGCGAGAGGTTGATGGCGTCGACGACGGCGACCGTATCCCGGCCGTCGGTGACGTACTCCGGCCGGCACATCTCGTGGGCGAGCGCGAACCGGGCCAGCGAGAGATAGAACGCGATGTCGTCGATGGTCTGGACGGCGGCATCGACGTCCTCGCGGGCGGCCGCGACGTCCCCGCGCAGGTCGCTCGCGACCAGTTCGCGGCGCTCGGAGACGGCGCTTCGCAGGTCGTTCGAGAGGTCTCTGAGCGTCGTCCCGACGAAATCGGTCGCGTCGATAGCATCGTCCGGGGTCGCCGCCCGTACGCGATCGATCGTCACATCGGCCTCCGTCCGAATATGCTCGACGAAGGCCGTCCGGAAGTCCTCGGTGCCCTGTACGCCGTCCTCGCGCAGTTGCTCGATGACGTCGAGCGCGTTCGCGTCCAGGCGCTCGACGGTAGCGAGCGACTCCCGGAGGCCGTCGAGTTCGTCGTCGATCCCCTCGACTACGCTCCCATCGCTCAGCCCCGCAAGCGCGGCGCTGGCGTCGGCGAGTCCGTCGCGGTCGAGTTCCCCGAGCGGCGCGAAGACGTCCTCTCCCTCGTCTGCGCTCGTCTGTTCGCTCGCAGCGACGACGCCCGCATCCAGTAGCGCCAGCGCGGCCTCGACTGCGGCGCGTTCGCCGGCCGCGGCGTCGTCGTAGGCCGCGAAGGCGTCGAGCACGACCTCGTGGTCGCTCTCGTCGAGTGCCGTCCAGACGTCCCGCGTCGCGAGCACGGTGTCGAGTCGCGCCGCCATCTCGTCGGTGTCGAGCAGTGGCGTCAGGACTCGAATCCGGTCGGCCGCGCCGCGGGTCACCGCGTGGGCCTGGATCAGGTCGAGCAGTTCCTTGTACACGTCCCGCGAGTCGCCCGTGGCGAGCACGTCCATCCCATCGCCGCCGTTCGCCCGGCGGAGGATTCGTGTCGCCCGGCCGCGGGAGAGCCCCGCCTCCGTCAGCGTTCGGACGTCCCCGCTTTCGATGGCTCTAACGGCCGTCTCGACGCCGATAGAACCGGTCAGCGCTTCGCGAGTCTTCGGTCCGACGCCCCAGTACTCCTCGAGTTGCATACATCTACGTCTCACGGGGTAGGTATGAGTGCTGTGCTCCGCTCCCGTCACCCCGAACTACTTGCCGGCGGTGACCGACCCTGCTCAGGCGTAGGTTCGCTCGACCAGATCCAGAATGTTGTCGGATTCGGACATCGTGATCCCGCGCTCCTCGTCGACGAGTACCGGAACCCCCCGCTGGCCGGAGACCCGCTTGACCTCGTTTCGGTCCGAGTGCATCGCGTCGACCCAGACCGACTCGTAGTCGACGCCGATGTCGTCGAGCCGGTCGGCCACTTTCTCGCAGAACGGACAGCCCTCGAGCTGATACAGCGTGATGCTCATGTCCGTCCTTGCGGCGGGACGCTCAAAGAAGTTACTCCGTCGAGGACACAACACATATATCCCGCATCGACTAACCCTCGCTCGATGATGGCGACCACCCACGGCTTCGTCGGGCTAGCGCTGACGACCGTGGTCGCGGCAGTCGCTCCGGAACTCGCTGTCCCCGCCGCTGCCGGCGGGATTGCGGGCGGAATCTTCCCCGATCTGGACGTCGCCGCGGAACACCGTCGAACACTCCACTTTCCGGGCTACTACACGATAGGGGCGCTCCCGGCAGTCGGATTCGCTACTGTTGCGCCCGGGCCAGTGACGGTCGGCCTGGCGGCGTTCCTCCTCGCCGCGGCAGTCCACTCCGTCAGCGACGTCATCGGCGGGACGCCCTCGGCAGTCCCGTGGGAGTCCGAGCGGGAGCACGCCGTCTACTTCCACGCGAGCGGGCGGTGGCTTCGGGCGAAACGGTGGGTCCGCTACGACGGTGCGCCCGAAGACTTTTTTCTCGGTACCGCCTTCGCGTTGCCGAGTCTCGTCCTGTTCGAGGGGACGATACGACGGCTCGTGATCGTCGGACTGGGCGTCTCGCTGGTCTATTCCCTTTTCCGCCGGCCCATCGGCCGAATCGCCGCCCGGTGGGAGTGAGCGGCGGGCGTCATGGCGGGCGTGGCGATATCTGACACGACCCGACACAGAAAGCCGTTACGGCCGGAGAGCGGGTAAGAGCCCAAATCCCTGCGTACGGAAATTTATTTGTACGTGGCGAATCGTGGAATAGGTCATGGAGCGGAACCAGGCAGGGGGCGGGGATCCGTCCGTCGAGGCAACACTGCCCCGAGAGCTACACGACCGTGTAGAGCGACTGTTCCGCGAGTATCGGGGCTACGAGCCCACATCAGTCCAAGAGAGCCTGAGCGTCATCTGCGATCTGGCGGAAGCACAACTCGACGCCGACGCGTCGGACGCCACGAGCGAGCGGGCCAGCAGCGGGACCGCCCCTTCGCCAGTTGCCGACGACCCCGTCGACGATCCAGCGCCGTCTACGCAGGAAGTCCCCACAGAGCAGACGGACACCCGGGAGTCGACGTCTTCGAGCGAGCAAAAGAGTCCGAAGCCCGATTCCTCGGGGACGATCAGGGCCGCAATCGACGAGGTGTTCCCGACCGACTGGGCGGCCGAAGCGGACACCGCAGAGCGGCTTCCGCTGATCGTCGGCCACTACCTCACCGCGGAGGGATCGACTCGCATCGAGCGCGAGAACACCGCGCTCGCGGCGGTCGCGACGAGATACGGGACGACCCCCGAACGACTCCGTACCGAGGTCGTCGAGGACATCTACGGGGCGGACACGCTCCCGGGCGAACTCGCCTCGGAGTTCTTCAGCGAAGCTCTTGGGAAGGTCGAACAGCGCCTCGAACGGGCGGAGACCGACGTGCTGTCGGCAGTCGAACTCGTCGGCGGCGACTCCGAGCAGTCCTCCGAGGAACGCACGGACGAGACGGGACGGACCACCACTGAGAGCACCGGGTCGACCGACTCGCCGCTCGATCTCGGGAGCGGAAGCACCGACCTTCCGGCCGGGCTAGCAGACGACATAGCCAGCGACGGCGGGGCCGTCCAGAGCGTCGACGAGCGGATCGACAACCTGTTTGCCGAACCGAACGGCCTCACGGAGATCGGGATCGAGTCGCTGGTCGACGGCGCGGCGACCGACTGTGAGATCTGTGGCGAGCGCTATTCGGTCGTCGATCTGCGGACGACGACGGAGGCGAGCGACGACCGGCGGGTCAATCTGGTCTGTGACGACTGCGCCCCGGAGTAGCGAGCGCGGAAAGCAAGCCTGATAGCCCCCCGCTCAATACATCTGTTTCATGACGTTGGTCGACGCGGTATCGATCACCCTTCATCAGGTGTTCGCCGCCGTCTGGGTCGGTAGTGTCGTATTCATGACTGTTGGCGTGTTACCACTGGCGAGGGAGGGCCATCTAGAGCCCGAACCAGTCGAGTTAGCCACCGGAACGCTCCGGACAGTTTCTCGGCTCAGTGCGGTTGTACTCCTCCTCACTGGCGGGTATATGACCAGTAGTTTCTACGCGACGGCCGATCTGACCGGGACGGCGAACGGCTGGCTCGTCCTTGCGATGCTCGGCCTGTGGCTCGTCCTGATCGGACTGATCGAAGTGAGTGGCAGTCGACTCGTCGACGGTCTACAGGCAAAGAAGGTCCGCGCACCCGCTGACGAGACGCTTGGCTGGTTCCGTGCCGCATCGGTAATCGGCCTCCTTCTGCTGGTTATCGCCGGAATCGTTTCCTCGGGCGCACTGGTCTGAGTAAGCGCGAGGAAGTTAGAAAAATATTTACAACAAACAATCATAGGGTGAGCTATGTCCTCACACGAACGGGTCACTTCGATCCCATCCGGTATCCGCGCAATCTGTGTCGTCGACGGGTACCTCGTCCTGCTCGGAATGGCACTGGCGATGATCGGACTAGCCGATCTCGACAGTTCCCCGTGGCTCGATTTCACCGTCGCCGGCGTCGAGGGAATCTCGTGGATGATCCTCGGAATGCTGGTGCTGGTCGCCATCCAGATGTACGTCATTCAGGGCGTCTGGAACATCAAGTCGTGGTCGTGGACCGCGATGCTCGGCGTACTCGTCGCACAGATAGCCATCCTTGCGGGCCTGATCGGATGGGTACTGACTGGCGACAGTATGCCAATCAGTTACGCCGATGGCGTCGTCCGCTGGGCGCTTCCGCTGATCGTTCTGCTCGGCTCCGTGGTGTACCTGATCGACAAGCGCGAATGGTTCACTGATCTGTAAGTACGCGCTTCCGCTCTTTCTTTTCGGGCCACCGTCTCCGTTCTGGCAGTGCTATCTCTCTGACCAGTTGATCCCGTCCGAATCGCAACGCATAGGCCCCCCGAGCGTCCACCGACTACTATGCAACTAGGCGTTATCGGACTCGGACGTATGGGGCAGATCATCGTCGACCGCGTGCTCGACACCGGCCACGACGTCGTGGCGTTCGACCTGGACGAGACGGCCGTTACGACGGCGGTCGAGAACGGTGCCGAAGCGGCGGAGTCGGTCGTCGATCTGGCGGAACAGCTCGGCTCTGAAAAACGCATCTGGTTGATGGTTCCTGCGGGAGAGCCTGTCGACGCCGCACTCGACGATCTGGAACCGTATCTCGACAGCGACGACGTCGTTGTCGACGGTGGGAACTCCAATTTTCAGGATTCGGTCCGCCGTGCCGACGCGACCGACGCCGCGTATCTCGACTGCGGGACCAGCGGTGGCCCCGCAGGAGCCGAACTCGGCTTCTCTCTGATGATCGGCGGCCCCGAGTGGGCCTACGAGGAGCTAACGCCGGTGTTCGACGCGGTAGCAACGGGACCGGACGGACACGATCGGATGGGTCCGGCAGGGAGCGGCCACTACGTTAAAATGGTCCACAACGGCGTCGAGTACGCGCTCATGCAGGCCTACGGCGAAGGCTTCGAACTGCTCGCGAACGGACGTTACGACCTCGACCTCGAAGCCGTCGCGAAGACCTGGAACAACGGCGCGGTGATCCGCTCGTGGCTACTCGAACTGTGCGAGGAGGCGTTCCGCGAGGAGGGCAACGACCTCGGAGACGTCGCCGACCACGTCGCCGGGGGATCCACGGGCACGTGGACGGTGCAGGAAGCGCTCGAACAGGAAGTCCCGACGCCGCTGATCTATCAGGCGCTCGCCGAACGGTTCGGTAGCCGCTCCGATCGGTTCTCCCGCCGCCTTGCGAACCGGCTTCGATACGGGTTTGGTCGTCACGAGGTCGCCCGCGAGGAGTAACAGACGATCGTTTCACGCCCCGAGCGTAGCGAGCGGGCGCTTTTGCGCCCACGGGTTTCGAGGAGTAACTCCTGTGGTCTGCGGCGGTGCTCCCATCGCGGAGGGCTCGAATCGAACCTCCCGACAGCCCCGCCACCCCGCCAGTAATCACAATACAATTAAACCCACAATCCGAACCCCCTCATATATGTTTAACGAGCTGGGGCTTGCGATCGGGGGCAGTCTAACCCTGATCGCCGTACTCATGCATTTTTCCCGTGGGACGGGATGGACGTCGAACGAGGACATCTCCCAGGAGGTGCTCGAACGGCGCGCGGAGTCGGTTCCCGAGACAGACTTCCCCGAGCCGATGAACCGGTCGATCGGCGGCGGCGCACCCGCCGGAGCGATCGGCGGCGGCGAGGCGGGCGGCGAGCTCGCTGAGGGTAGCGAAGCGGCCGAGGAAGAGAGCGGACCGGGTGACATCCCCGAAGACGAGATCGAGTACTACGAGATCGAGTTCGTCAAGGAAGGCGAGACGGTCGAGATCGCGAACAACGAGACGATCCTCGAAGCCGGGGAGGACGAGGGCTGGGATCTGCCCTACGCCTGCCGTGAAGGCTCCTGTGTCTCGTGTGCCGGGAAGATCGACGGCAATACGAAAGAGCTAGTCGAACACGACGACCAGTCGATGCTCGGCGACGCCGAACTGGAGGAGGGCTATACGCTGACTTGCGTCGGCTACCCGCGCGGGGAGTTCACCATCGAGACCGGCGAACAGCCCTGACGGCGGCCCGCACTCTTTTCCGGTTCAGCGGCCGGTGGTCGGTTCGAGAAACTCGTTGATCCGTGCAGAGAGCCGCGACCGTACCTGTGTCAGATCGACATCATCGCCGACCAGTGTCCGGTGAAACCGTCGGAGCAGTTGCTCGAAGAGATGCTCGAACAGCGTGTCGGCATCGGGGGACTGGCCCTGTGCTGAGAGTTCTCCGGCAGTCTGTTCTAGACGCCTCGGAGTGACGAACTCGTCGACGAGTTCGGCCGTATCGGGGTCTTCAGGACCCAACTCCGAATCCATCCCATCGGCATGCATCGTTGCCTGCTCTCCGGTTTTCGAGCGGAGCACGACGCCGTAGGCCTGGCCATCGTACCAGTTCGACTCGGGAACCGTGTACGAGTCAGGATCGAAGTCTACCGCTCTGACCTCCTTCGCGAACGTATTGACTGGTATGAGACCGATCCGCTCGAACGCCTGTTCGACGGCGTCCGGTGGCAGGAACCGGTCTCCCTCCCAGACGTCGATCCCCAGGACAGCGGGCGTTCGATCCCAGTCGTAGTCGATGGTCTGCTGGTGCATCGCGACGCAGTAGAAGACGACCGACTCCAGATCCGCGCCCAGAACGGCGTCGTAGTCCAGTGCGCGCTGTACGAACCGCGTCGCGTGGCGGTACTCGACCGGGACGTCACCGGGCGGGAAGACGGTCGTCCGGTCGCCAAAGCGGACGCCGCCCGAGTCGTCGATACGAAACCGGAGCAGTGTCCCGTCAAGCAACTCCTGAAGCCAGAGATGCCCGCCGTCGAGCAGTTCGTCGGGGGCCGAATCGACCGCCGGGATCGACGGATACGCTTTCATGCGAGAGGCGACGGTCGCCCGCCTCTTTACTGCTCGGTCAGTGTAGCGTCCCCTCACGTTGTTCGACGTCGTATGCGAACAGCGCGTAGCCGACCTCGGCGGCCGAGTAGCCGGTATCGGCCGCGATATCGCGGATCGGCGCCATCATCGTAACGTAGTCGTCGGCGTCGAACGACTCCTTGCGGCCGTCGAGATAGCCATGCCGGTCGAGCGACGCCCAGACGCGCGTGTCGACGACGGCGTGGCGCTCCGGGTCGAGCGCCGCGAGGATACAGGAAGCGGTCGGCGCTTTGAACCCAGACAGGCCGGAGAGTAGATGGATCTGCGAGAAGTCGTCGTCCAGTGCGAGCACGTTCGCCGTGACCGTCTCGCAGCGCTCTTTCGGGTTCGATTCGACGTGGTAGGCACTCCGGGTCGAGGACTCGTACGCTATCTCGTAGAGTTGCTCTCGCGTGAGATACCCCTGCTCCCGGTACGCGTCCCCGAACTCCGCCAGTCGCTCGGGCAGTACGCCTTGCGTCTCTGCGTAGTGATCGAGATACGTTTCGACGTCCATGCGAACCCGTTGTTAGCGGTGGGTTTCATTGGTTTCGGTCCGGGGCAACAGGTATTTTGCCGAGTGGGGTTCCAATTGATGCATGGCCCGATCCGAAAGCCGCCTCCAGGATGTACCACTGGTCCAAGGAAGCATTGCCGGATTTCTAACGTGGGTGCTCGGTTACCTGTTCACCTATCTGATCGCGAGCAGCGAGATCCGCGACTCACAGCTCAATCGGTTCCTCGAATTCCTCGGCGAGGACCCAGCCATCTTCGAGATGGTCGGCTGGGTGTTCTACAACGCCCACTTCGTCGATATCGTGTTCGAGGGCGTCCCCTTCTTCGGCGTGGAGTCCTTCGTTGGCGGAGAGGAGGGCTTCACCTTGCTGCTCTACGTCATCCCGCCGCTCGTGCTGATCGGCGCCGGACTGGCAATCGCCAGATACGGTGGTGCAAGAGACGCTAGCGCCGGTGCCGTCGCCGGGCTAACAGTCGTCCCGGGCTACCTGCTCCTCTCGATAGCTGGCGTCTTCCTGTTCGAGGTTACACTCGGCGACGCGAGTGGCGCCCCCGATATCGTCGCTGGCATCTTTCTCGCTGGACTCGTCTTCCCAGCGCTGTTCGGGGCGCTCGGTGGCGTACTCGCCGGGGTGACTGCCGAGTAGCGGTCAGATCGTATCGATTCCGGGGAACGACCGGTCCGGATGGGTTGCCGGGAGACGCTCCTCCGAATCGTCTTCCACGATGACGAACCCGGTCTCCTCGGTCTCCCCGCTTTCTTCGACGAGCACGAAACCGCTCTCGTCGAGCGCGTCGACCGGCCGGAGCCCCGGATAGCGCGCGTTCGCGTCCGGAACCGCGACGAGGTCGGTCTCCGTGCCGTCCTCGTCGACGAGCACGAAGTCGGTCGGCTCTTCCTCATCGAGTAGGACGAATCCCGACTCTGTGTTGTCCGGTACCATACATGATGGTTCGTGCTAATAGGTCATTACTCTACTGCCGACGTTTGTCGTTCACGTCCGAAATCGACAGGCCTGGCGGACAGTTGCCTCGAAGCCGGTAAGTTCACCGCCGATGGGTTTTCGACACTCCGATCCATAGTACGGCGCATGTGTGGCCGTAGTTCCCTGTTCGCGTCCCCCTCGGTGATCAGTGACCGCTTCGACGTCTCTCCCCCCGCGGCGTTCGAACCGTCCTACAACATCGCACCGGAGGACGATATCCCGGTGATCCGCGACGAGACGCCGGGAAACGCCGAACTGCGCTCGTGGGGCTTCGTCCCCAACTGGGCCGACGACCCCGGCGACTGGAACGGACTGATCAACGCCAGAACCGAGACCGTCGACGAGAAGCCAGCGTTTCGGGACGCATTTAGCCGAACGGAGGACGACGGGACGACCCGTACCGGCGGCCACTGTCTCGTACTCGCTGACGGCTTCTACGAGTGGCAGGAACGCACTGACGGGAAGCAGGCGTTTCGCATCGAGCGATCGGACGTGGAGCCGTTCGCGATGGCCGGACTCTGGTCGCGCTGGTCCGACGACGACCACTCGCTGGTCACCGTGACGGTTCTCACGACGACGGCGAACGACCTGATGGAGCCACTTCACCACCGGATGCCGGTCGTCTTCGACGCCGAGGAGGAACGCGAGTGGTTGGGCGAATCGCCGCCATCGAAAGCGGAACTCCTCGCCCCGCATTCGGGGGACGGCTTCGAAAAGTACCCGATCTCCTCGGAAGTCAACGACCCTCGGAACGATTCGCCGGACATCATCGAACCGGTCGACGCACCCGAGAGCGACCCCCAGACCGGGCTAGATCAGTTCTAATATGGGGCCACTGGACTGCGCTTGAGCAACCCTAACAACTGGCGGACTGCTCGTTCTCACACAGGTTTATGTCCGAAGGCGAGCCAATCCGGCGCTATCCGCAATCGAGTTGCCCGCTGTGGACCGCCGTAGCGCGACACACCACATCGGATCGTCGTCGGGCCGCTATCGTGTCGCCAGTCCGCCAAATCAGAGGCTCCGTAGACGTCAGAACGTCCCGCCATCTCGCAGTTCCCGGAGGACTGGCATCTCCTCGATCCGCTCCTCATCGAGCGCGGACCAGTCGATACCGTCCGATCGGTCGTACGGCGTCTCCGTCTCGATTGCGCGTTCGGGCGTCACGACCAGATCGAGCGGGACGTCGTGGTCGTCGACTGCGACCTGCTTGTCGACGACCTGGGATTCGTGTACTGTCGTGGCAATCGGCGTCGTCTCGTCGACCAGATCCAGCGTGTCGAGGAGTGCGTACTCCAGGTCGCTGTACCCTTCTCCTTTCCCGATTCGGGCCCCGTCCTCGGTGACGGCGACGCTCCCAGAGACGATCAAATCGACCGAGTCGACCTCGTCGGGGCCGACCTGGATGCCGAGTTCGCTCGATCCGGAGAGAGTCGTTGCCCGGTCGTAGTCGTCTATCTCACGGGGATCAAGCCGGAGAAAGCAGTCGGCATCTCGGAGCCGCGGGACCGCCATGTACAGCGTCTTCCCGGCTTCGAGCGCACGCTTTCGGACGGGACGCTGTGGGGAGTCGGGATTGATCTTGATCGCATCCGCCTTCGCCCATTCCGGTCGCTCCCCAAGCCGTTCTGCAGCGGCATCAGCACCAGCGAAATTCGGGATCCGTCCGTGCGGCGGGAACGGGAACCGGGCCTCACCGCTTTCCTCTAGCCCGTCCCAGATGCGGTCGCGAAGCTCCTGTTTGTCCATGGTCAAGCATCGGGCGGGACGGCTGTGAGTGTTTTCACTCCTCGACGGGGACGAACTCGACGTCGCCGCTGTCAGTGTCGACAATTGCGATACTGTGTTGCTCGTCCGGTACTGTGGGGAAGTGTGCGCCGGGGTTGAGAACGGTCGTTCCGTCGACCTCCCGCTCCTCGGCGACGTGATGATGGCCGTAGCAGACGTACTCGTACTCGCCGGATTCGGCGTGCGCTTCGACGTCGTCGAGGTTCTCCCCGTGTAGAACGGCAAACACTGTGCCGTCGATCTCAAGTTCGACAAACCGGCCGTGGAGTTCGCTCCCGTTCCCGAGTCGGCGAAACGCCGATTCGAGGCCGTCGAGTTCGCCATCGTTGTTCCCGAGGACGGCGTGTACTTCTAGCCCCTCGAAGTGCGGGACGACGGGCGGCGCGATGACATCGCCACAGTGGATCACTGTCTCGACACCGCGCTCCTCGAAGATCGAGACGGCGCTGTCGACGGCCGACACGTTGTCGTGCGTATCGGAAATGACACCTACGATCATGGTTCGTTCGAACCTCTATACACAGCGGAAATCAAAGTGTTACTGGTCGAGGGAGTCGCTCTGGCGACAAAAGTGGTGAATCGTTACCGAGAACCGGGGGACCTCTCCTTAGGTGCGGGACTCGATCAGCTCTTCGATTGTCTCACGAACGTTCCCGGCGGAACTCGTGAGCGGGATTGACCGGATCTGCTGTTCTATATCTCGCTGCTTGAAGTGGTTTGAGAGCGTTAGGATCGTCGGTGCCCAGAGGCCGACGAAGATGCCTAGCTCTCGATCACCTCGTGCAAAAAAGGTATACAGCGCTAATCCAACCGATACGACTGACGCTATCATGGCTGTGTCTGCTCCAGCCTCCATAGCGGTGTTTGACTCTTCCGTCGAGATAGTTTGGCTCATTGGACAGTCCAGTCTGAAGATACCGTCGGAGGGCTCTTAATGACCGATAACCGTTCACAAAGGTATTTTACGATTTGTCATAGCATTATCTGACAGTAGGTAATTCCTTCTCTCGCAGACATGGAGCGTTCCCTCGTAAGGCGCTCTTTTAGGCTGCCCGAGAGAGTTTGAGGTCCCGTACTACCCTGCGAATAAACGTTTCTGTTAAGAAATAGTTATAGGTTCTCTCCCTGATAGGACCCTTCGTACGACCCATCGTGTTCGGCCCGCGAGAGGACGATCTGGGCGATGCGAGCGTCCTGCTGGAGTTCGAGTTCGTGATCGACCTCGAGAAGCCCCTCACCGCGTCCGGTGTAGCCGGCGTCCCAGACAGCCGTATGAAGCATCGCGGAGTTTCGCATGAGTGACGAGCGAGGGAGGACGAATCCGACGTGTCCCTCCGGGATGGAAATCGTTTCTCCGTATCGGGCGATGTATCCGCCCGGTGAGAGGCGGTAAGTATCGTTGTCTGCCGAAGGGTCCAGTTCGCGTCGCTCCCCGATCGATTTTCCATCCCGGTCGATCCGACCCGTCCCCATCTGCTCGAACACGCTCTCGACAGTTAAATCGACGCCGTTGGGCTGGACCTGCTCGTCGGACACCGCCGAAAGTTGTTCGGCGACGAACTCACCTGATCGAAACATACTGAGAGAGGCAGGGACCGAGCGCAAAAATCCTTCGCGTTCGCCACGGACGAATCATTAAGTATCTCGGCCGAAAACTGGCTGGTAGTATGGGGAACAAGAACAAAACTATCTCGTTCCGGGTCAACGAGGACGCCTTCGAGACGCTCAGAGAGATCGCAGAGGAACGCGATATCTCCCTCTCGGCGGTCTTCCGGGATTACGTCGACCAGCTTGTCGCCCACGACGGGCAGGTACAGGTCGTTCCCGACGAAGAACTCGGTCCGACCGTCGAGGACGGAGAGTTCCCGCCGAAGGTAACCGTCCCGAAAAGTTTCATCCGTGAGCACGAGCGGCTAGAACTCGAAGCCGAACACCTCCGAGAACAGCTCGATGAGTACCGGAGCTACGTCACGCATCTCCGCGAACAGGTCGACCAAGATGAGGCTGAGGACGTGGTCTATCTGGAAGACCTCGACGACGAAAACACCGACTCGGACGAGACGGTCAGGCTCGGCTAGCGGGACAGTTCGTGTTTGGCCGCCCGCGCGGCCTCCTGGGCCTCTCTGTTTCCGTCGACTTTCGCCAACTCTTCTGTCGCTTCGAGCGTCCGGACGCCCTGATCGAGAAACGAGAGGATGTCGCCGGGATAGGCGTACAGCATGTAGTCGTCGCTCATCACGTCGACGATGGCGTCGGGGCCGAGCCCCTCAGCCCGCAACTCCAGCAGATACCGGATGAACTTCCGCTCGGGACAGCCACAGTAGGGGTTGTTGTCGCAGTCACAGTCCAGGAAGTCCTCCGCAAACTCGAGCACACGGTCCCGCGTCGCATCGTCGAGTTGTTCGAGTCCACCGCCCTGAAAGAGGATATCGAGCGTCGCCCCCTTGAACGCACCCTTGGGAATGTTGGTGTCTAGCTGGGAGCTAAGCTGGCGGTGGTTCTTGACGTAGATTTTGTCCGTGATCGCCACAGTTGAATCGTCCTACGCCGCTGTGGGGCAAAAGCCTCCCGGTGTCCGACAGGTGAGTGTGAACGCCCCACGTAGCGCCCCCGAGGCGTAACGTATTTTAACTGAGGATCGATTACTTCGAGGTACGTGTCCGGGTTGGGGTAGTGGACTATCCTTCAGCCTTGTGGAGGCTGAGACGCGGGTTCAATTCTCGCACCTGGACCTTCTCCGAAACGCCACTTGGTGAGCGTATGCTCCGTCAGGAGCATCGCGAACACACTTCAAGTGAAGGAGAAAGTCTTACAGAAGAGAATTGAAGCAGGGAGTGGAGCGTAGCGGAACGACTGGGGTTCAATTCTCGCACCCGGACCTTCCTGCGACGAACGGACGTGAGGAGCGGACAGTGTGACGTGCGAGATTGAATCACGCAAGACGAACGGAGTGAGTCTTGCATCGGGTTCAATTCTCGCATCGTGACGTCGTCAAGCGATCCTGAGCAGGCGCTAGCCCGAAAGCTCTCGCTGGGCAGTCGGCGCTTCGGTGCCGGAGGACCGAATGACGTCGAGCGCGGTCATCAGGTCCGTCCGTGAGACGAGTCCGACGATGTCGCCGTAGTCGTCGACGACGAGCAGTCTGCCGATACCCTCCTCCTGAATCGTCGAGATCGCTTCCATCGCATCCGCTTCGGGCGATATCGTCCGGAGTTCGCTCGTCATGATGTCCTCGACGGTGAACGCCTCTCGCTCGACTGGCTGGACATCTCTGGCATCGTCGAGTGTAACGATCCCTACCGGCCGCCCGTTCGACATCACGGGATAGCCGGTGTGACGCTGCGAGAACATCATCCTGATGAGTTCGTCGACGGTCGTCTCGGGAGAGACTGTGTGTAATCGTTCGGCAGGGGTCATCACGTCGCTGACATCGACGCCTTCGAGAGCCGCCTTCATAGTGACCCGCTTGGCCTCCGAGGAAGCGGCGATGTAGACGAAAAAGGCGACACCGATCATAATGACGTTGGTTGGCGGGAACAGTCCGAAGAGGCCGAGCAGGACTGCGAAGAACTTCCCGACTTCGGCCGCAATCTCGGTGGCCCGCGCGTAGGGCCGATTCCGGGCGAGAAACGCGCGCAGGATCCGTCCACCATCCATCGGGAAAGCCGGGAGCAGATTGAAGATCGCGAGGACGACGTTCAGGATGGAGAGATAGCCGAGGACGAACAACGAGCCGAACGTCACCACGGGATACGTCTCGACCGGATCGAGGAACAGGACGCCAGTGAACAGCCCGTAACAGACAAGCCCGACGATGACGCTGACGATGGGGCCCGCGATGGCGATAGTGAACTCCTGTTTCCAGTCCTCGGGCATCTCCGAGAGCGCGGCGATACCGCCGAAAATCCAGAGCGTGATAGAGTCAATAGGGTAGCCGTACCGCATCGCGACGAAGGAGTGGCCGAGTTCGTGAAGCACGATCCCAACGAACAGTCCGACAGCGGCGGTAAAGCCAAGGATCCAGGGCGTCAGGCCGCCGGTAATCGCGTCGGCCTCGATGCCGGCAGCCATCAGGTCGTTCAGTAGCTCCGCAGTCAGCGAGATCTGGGAGCCGATGAGATACGCGAATAGCGGCAGTACTAACAGGAACGTAAGATCTAGCTTGATCGGAATACCGAACGCGGAACCGATCCGGAAACTTCTCATACCAATATTTGGAGTGGAAGGGCCTTGAATCTCCGGACGAAAGCGGCCCGAACCCACTACTCGACCGTCTTAGGTCCCGACGTCGACTGATTCGTCAGTTCCACTGCCGGCCCCTTCGACTTTCGGAACGTGGACTTCGAGCGTCCCGTTCTCGGTAATGGTCGCCGTTGCGGCCTCTGGATCGACCGCTGTGTCTGCCGGAAGGTTCACCTTACCGTCCAGCGAGAGTCCCCGACCGGGGAACACCGTCTCGAACCCGCTGTGTGGTTCGCGGAACCGCTCGATCCGGACGTAGAGGGCACCGTCGCTGAATCGGACCTGAACGTCGCTCTGGGTTGCACCTGCGGCGTCGAACACCGCGAGGAGGGCGCCGTCGCTTTCGAGCAGGTCGACGGGGATCGGCCGGTTTTCCTGGACGTTGCTAGAGACCCGTCCGACGCTCCGAAGTACGGTGTTGCTGACGGACCGACCGATCTCACGCAAGGTCATACTTCGATCGCCTCGAGACAGCTAGTTCCCTGACAGTACGGACAGACGAAGTCCTCGACGCCAACGTTATCAGGCATGTCGTAGGTATAATGTAGCTCGAACATGTCCATCTCACAATCATCGCTAGTACATTTTACTTCCAGAGTTGCCGGCATACTACTCCGTTGGGGCGACAGAGAAAAACAGTTTTCGGCGTCGACAGTTCAGATCGGGAACTCCTCGGTCCGCGTCGACTCGACCGCTTCCGGGTTAATCGTCCGCCCGTCCACGGAGATTGACTCGCCGTCCGAAAGCCGACCGAACGCTGGGCCTTCAGGGACCCCGGCGTCGTGAGCAAGCCCGGGATCGAAGGCGGTAACCTCCGCGACTATCTGTCCGTCCCGGCGGTCGACGGCATCGTACTTCTCGGCGAGCACCTCGGCGAGCACGTCGATCAGGGCGTCGTACCGGTCCGAATCGGCAATGGCGGCCTGGCCGCGCACTCTGTTACCGTTTTCGACGGTCTCGAACGCGAGCGTCGCCCGCTCGACGGTATCCCGCACCGCCTCCGGTGCGATTCCGCGGGCCTCGTCGAGGAGCGCCGTCGGGAGGTCGACGACGGTGTAGCCGTCCTCGTCCGAGACGGTGCCGAACCGCAGGCCCTCTTCCACGGACGAGAGTGTCGATTCGAGATCCGCGGCGAGCGAGAGTGGAACGTCGTCCACCTCGCGGAGCCACGTCTCGCTGACGACGCGATGTCCCGAGTCCTCGACGATTTTCTCGACATCGTCCAGGTCGCGGTCGGTGTCCGCGACGAGTGCGAACGCTGCCTCGCTCTGCTCGAAGGCTTCAACGAGCACGTTCCGGTGCCGGGCGGGCGATCCCATCTCTGCGAGCGTCCAGTCGGCGGCGACGTGGCCGACGCGCCAGTCGGTGTCGCGGATCACTCGCTCGAACCGCGGCGCGTAGTGGCCGCCGCCGATCCCGACGAGGTGTCTGCGGGGTGGCCGGTCGTCTTCCGACGCCTGAGCGATAGCGTCTCCTTGCTGGCGCGCCGCGTGGGGATCGACGCCGCGGAGAGCGAGAATGGATCGGGCGACCGCCCGTGCGCCCGCCGGATCGGCCCACTCCTCCTCGCCGCTGCCCAGTTCGACGAACATCGACGGGATGCCGACATCGGTTGGCCCGTGGTGGGTGCACTCGATTCCGGTCTCGTACTCGGTGGGCGCGTACTCGTCGAACGCGCCGAGGATCGACGAGAGCGCGTTCGGACACGTCGCCGCGAGCGAGCGGTCGTCGCCGCCGAACTCGGCGGGCCCGAAGTTGCCGGTGAAGTGGGCCGTCAGTAGCGGTCCCGTCTCACCGGAGTGTCGGGAGGCGAAGACGAGCAGTTCGGGGTCGTCGAACGGTTCGGCGGCGTCGTCGAGTTCGAGATGCCAGTCGTCGAAGGTTCGAAGCTCGAAGCCGTCGGTCCGGAACACCTTGCCACCACCCTGCCCCTGCGCACAACTGGTGTCGACCGTTCGGTCCCAGGTCTCCTCGGATAGTAGCTGCTCGAAAACGTGCTCGGATGCGGAATCCGCCCTGCTGACGACGATCGCGATCACGGTACGTACGAACGGCTCGGGCGATTAAAACGCGTCGACACGGGCCCACGGACCGCCTCCGAACCGCTTATACGCCACGGACTGGTTCTCCCGGCCATGGACGTCTACGGACTCCTCGGCAATCCGGTCGGCCATTCGCTCTCTCCGCCCATGCACGAGGCGGGCTACGAAGCGCTCGGTATCGACGCACGCTACGTCACGTTCGAACCAGAACCGTCCGATCTGGAGGCCGCGATCGGCGGCGCACAGGCGCTCGGCGTCGCCGGACTGAACGTTACGATCCCGTTCAAACAGGACGTGCTGGAGTACGTCGACGCCGACGACTTGGCGCGGCGTATCGGGGCGGTCAACACCATCGACTTCACCGGCGAGACGCCGACCGGCCACAACACCGACGCGGCCGGAGCGCGCCGAGCGTTCGAGCGCTACGACGTGGCCCTCGACGGCGAGACGGCCGTGGTCGTGGGAGCGGGCGGTGCCGGACGGGCGATTTCGTTCATGCTCGCGGACGCCGGAGCGACGGTCCACATCGCGAACCGGACCGAATCGAGCGCGCACGAACTGGCGTCGGCGGTGCCGGGAGCCACCGGACACGGTCTCGACTCCCTGGCGGCGTTGCTGGATGACGCCACGGTTCTCGTCAACGCGACGAGCGTCGGCATGGAAGAGGACGAGACGTCGGTACCGGCGGACGCCCTCCACGGCGATCTGGCGGTGCTCGACGCAGTGTATCGTCCTCTCGAAACCCGGCTACTGGGCGATGCCGCGGATTGCGGGGCGACGACGATAGACGGCGCGTGGATGCTCCTCTATCAGGGGGTCGAGGCCTTCGAGCGCTGGACCGGTCGGGACGCCCCAGTCGATGCGATGAACGAGGCGCTCCGGTCGGAGTTGTAACGTAACTCCCTCCGACAGCGTCGGACGGCTTTAAGTATGACGACTGTCAACTAATAGGCAATGTCACTACTGGATAAGCTGAAGTCGCTTCTCGGACTCGACGAAACTAACGAGGAGCCGCGCCAGGATGTCGGCGTGACAGTCGAGCGGGACATCGACGAGAGCGCGCCCGCAACCGACACCGAACGCGCGGTCAAAGGAACCGATATCGAGCCCACCGACGAGTCTGTCGAAGAAGAGGTCGAGGCTGACGCTACCGAGGAACCTGAATCGGGCGTCGCCGAGGAGCCAACAGACGAGGACGAATCGATCGAGGAAGACGAGCTAATCGACGAGGCAGAACCCGACGAGGGCGTCGAACCGGAACCGGAAGCAGAGATCGAGGAAGACGTCGAACCGGATACTGAGGAGGAAGACGAACTGGAAGCAGAGACCGAGGAAGACGTCGAACCGGAACCGGAAGCAGAGATCGAGGAAGACGCCGATCAGGAGGCCACCGAAGCCGACGCGGACGAGGCAGGATCCGAGCACGAAGGCGATCTCGAAGACATCAAAGGGATCGGCCCGGCGTACGCCGAGCGACTCGGAGATGCCGGAATCGAAACTATCGGCGATCTTGCGGCCGCCGACGCCGCCGACATCGCGGCGGAGACGGATCTATCGGAAACACGAGTCGAGAACTGGATCGAACAGGCAAAGGTCCGATAACCCGCAGACACTGACCGAACCGGAAGATCATTATTCGGCGCGTTCCTTCCTGCGGATATGTACGCACCGTCGGTCGTAACTACCCGGGAAGAGTTCCGAGCGACGGCGACGGGCGTCGACGCCGGAACGCGAGTCCCGATCGAAGTCCGGGTGGCCGTCGACGACCCGTTCGAGGCCTATCGGCGGGCGCGAGACGGGCCGGGGGGCGTCTTTCTCGAAACGACGGGCGGCCAGCAGGGATGGGGCTACTTCGGCGTCGAACCGGTCGAGACGATAACTGCACGCCCCGACAGTGCGGTCTGGGAGGGGCCCGATGACGACCGCGGCGTCGGCGTCTTCGGTCGCGATTCTCCATCGCTCGCCGCGTTGCAGGGGCTACTCGACGGCGAGTCTCTCGCCAGAGGCGAGTGCGAGGTGCCGTATCCCTGCGGCGCGTTCGGCTGGTTCTCCTACGACCTCGTGCGTGAACTCGAGGACTTGCCCCAGCACGCGGTCGACGACCGATCGCTCCCGCACCTACAGATCGGCGTGTACGACTGTGTTGCGGCATGGGAAGAGCCACGGGACGAAGAGACGACTCTCAGGGTGACGGCCTGTCCACAGGTCGACCCTGACGCCATCGGAGAGGCATACGCGAGCGGTGAAGCGAAGGCAATAGCACTGGCGAGCGCCGTCCTCGACGGCGACTCCTCAGTGAGTGCGCCGCCCGTAACGAGCGATACGGCGGCGTTCACGAGCGACTGCGGAGAAGCGGCGTTCGCCGATCGAGTCCGGACGATCAAGGAGTATATCCGGGCCGGCGACACCTTCCAGACGAACGTCTCACAGCGTTTGAGCGCTCCGGCGGCAGTGCATCCGGTCGACATCTACGCCGCCGTTCGTGCGGTCAATCCGGCACCCTATTCGGCACTGCTTGAGTTTCCGGCCGCCGATCTGGTCAGCGCCAGTCCGGAACTCCTGTTAGAGCGCGACGGCGACCGCATCGAGACGGAACCGATCGCCGGGACGCGACCGCGCGGTGCGACCGAGCGAGAGGATGAACGCCTCGAAGCCGAACTTTCTGGCGACGAGAAGGAGCGGGCCGAACACGCGATGCTCGTCGACCTGGAGCGCAACGACCTCGGCAAAGTATCGCGCTACGGCAGTGTCGAGGTGCCGGAGTACCGGCGGGTCGACCGCTACTCCGAGGTCATGCATCTGGTCTCGCGCGTCGCCGGTGAGATCCGCGAGGAGGCCACGCTCGCCGACGCCATCGCGGCCGTCTTCCCCGGCGGGACGATCACCGGCGCACCCAAGCCGCGGACGATGGAACTGATCGACGAAGTCGAGGAGACGAGACGAGGCCCCTACACGGGATCTATCGGCGTACTCGGTTTCGACGGACGGGCGACCCTCAACATCGTCATCCGGACACTCGTCCGGCACGCCGAGGAGTATCACCTCCGCGTCGGTGCCGGAATCGTCCACGACTCGGAGCCAGCACGGGAGTACGCCGAGACCCTCGACAAGGCACGAGCGCTGGTCAGAGCCCTCGATGAGGCGCTCGGCGAGCAGGCGGCAATGGGCCTCGACGCCGAGGCGGAGACAGTACAGTCCTCGCCAGACGGTGATCGGTCGTGATGCTCGTGATCGATAACTACGACTCGTTCGCCTACAATCTCGTCCAGTTCGTCGCGGAGGCAACCACGGGCAGTGCCGGCGATATCGACGCAGACAGCGTCGTCGTCCGACGGAACGACGAGATAGACATCGCAGGGATCCGCGAACTCGATCCCGAGGGAATCGTCGTCTCACCCGGCCCCGGAACCCCCGCGGACGCAGGCGTCTCGATCCCGATCTTCGAGGAAACCGAGATTCCGACACTCGGCGTCTGTCTCGGCCATCAGGCGCTGTGTGCGGCCCACGGCGCACCGGTAGTCCAGGCCCCGGAGGTCGTCCACGGGAAGCCCTCGACGATCGATCACGACGGCGAGGGGATCTTCGAGGGCCTCCCCAAACGGTTCCGCGTCGGCCGATATCACTCGCTGGCAGTCGAGCGCGAAGATCTCCCGAATCCGCTGTCCGAGACGGCACGGACCGACGACGAGCGCTCGATCCTGATGGCCGTTCGGCATCGGGAACGCCCACATGTCGGCGTCCAGTTCCACCCCGAAAGCATCCTGACGGGACCGGTCGAGCGCGACGAGGAGGGCACCGCGCTCTCGCTGTCGGTCGGCAAGCGCCTGATCGAGAACTTCTGCTCGTTCGCGGACCGTGCCGACGAAGCCGGAATCGGGGGTCGATAGACAGATGCAGTACCACGTAAACGGGAACCTCGTCCCCGCCTCGGAGGCCACCGTGAACGTCCGTGATCGCGGGTTCATGTACGGTGATGCGGCGTTCGAGACGATGCGCGCGTACGGCAGTTCGATCTTCGAGTGGGCGGCCCACGCCGACCGACTGGCGAACACCTGTGAGACGCTCGGGATCGATCACGGACTCGATGAGGACGAACTCCACGAACGGGTACTCGACACGCTCCGGGCCAACGAACTGGAGGACGCCTACGCCAAACTCTCTATCTCGCGGGGCGTTCAGCCCGGCAAGTTGACGCCGGGTCCCACCACGGACCCGACTGTCGTCGTGATCGTCTCCGAACTCCCGCGCGGCGGTCTCGAAGGGAGCGACGTCTGGGACGGCCCGGCGACCGTCCAGACGACAAAGACGCGGCGTGTGCCGGACGCGGCGATTCCGGCGGACGCCAAGACGCACAACTACCTGAACGGGATCCTCGCCCGGAACGAACTGATGGAGTCCGCGGACGAGGTACTCCTGCGCGATGCCGAGGGCTACGTCGCCGAAGGGGCGACGAGCAACCTGTTTTTCGTCGGCGAGAGCGGCCTGTACACGCCGAGTCTGGACGGCCCGGTCCTGCCGGGGATCACCCGCTCGGTTGTGGTTGAACTCGCGGACGACGCCGATATTCCAGTATACACCGGACAATACACCACTGACGACGTCCGGTCGGCAAAGGAGGCGTTTCTGACGAACTCGACGTGGGAACTGCGACCCATCGAGACCCTCGATGGGATCGAAATCGGCGGCGGTCCCGTGACGACGCTGCTTTCGCGGCGATTCGACAGGCGCGTCGAGCAGCGTCACTACGACTGATGGCCGATCCACGCAACGTTTAATCTACTCGGCCGAGGAGTCGGAGGTAGATGCAGGACGACCGGATCGCGCTCGGCCTCGATCTCTTGCGCTCGCTGGAGCACGCCGAGTTGAGCGTCGCCGATGCCGTCGACCGCCTCGAAACCGTCTCGACGCATCCGAAAGTGACCAGAGAGATCCTCGATACCGCCGAGAAGCGCGGCATCATCGAGCGCGAGGACGGGATCATCCGCCCGAAAAGTAGCGAGTTCGTCAGCTACGAGAGTCAGGTCGTCCAGAAGGACGGGGAGTTCGAGTGCCAGCGCTGTGGTGCCGGGCTATCGACCGGCCACTTCATCGAGTACGACTCGGGCGAACTCGGCCCTTTCGGCTCCTCGTGTATCCGAAAGGTCACCGGCCGCGACTGAGTTCTTCGATCAGTCGCTCGATGGCCTCCCGCTGTTTGTCCAGGCGCTCGTTCTGATGCTCGACGACGGTCCGAAGTTCCGCCAGTTCGTCCGCGACGTCATCCGAATTCGGGACGTCATCGGCTGGCTCGAAGCCGACGTTCTCGAAGTCGAAGCCGTCGTC
>Ga0208135_100213_pt1 | contig 44789 bp, 42 predicted proteins | sample AntDeeMetag02WF5_FD_184757 | JGI IMG/M metagenome (GOLD analysis project Ga0208135, IMG submission 184757) | Saline lake microbial communities from Deep Lake, Antarctica - Antarctic Deep Lake Metagenome 02WF5 (SPAdes) (version 2) | ecosystem: Environmental > Aquatic > Non-marine Saline and...
TTGGGTGTTACCGACACGGAGTCGGCACGAGACGCAAGTCAAGTGCGAGCGGAATTAAACACTGTTGCGTCCATCGGGGACTAGACACAGACGCCACGGGTCACCCGACCCGTGGTACTTCACATTGTGTATCGTTAGCAAGCTATATCTGCTTGCCGCGCAATTCAAAACTCGCAATGTCTAATTTGTCACTTACTGGTCGGACCGCCCTCGTTACAGGGGCGAGTTCCGGCATTGGGAACGCGATTGCAGCTGAGTTCGGGCGCGCGGGCGCGAACGTTGTCGTTGCCGACATCCGCCGCGAACCGAAGCTCGATGACGAGCGTTCCGTGTTCGAGAAGCTCGATCAGGCTGGAGCCGCCGCAACGTACGTTGAGACGGATGTCACTGACGACAGTGATGTCGAACATGCGGTCAAAACAGCTGTCGACGAGTACGGTGGGCTCGATATTGTCGTGAACAACGCCGGCATCTATCACCAGTACAAGGCTCATGAGACGCCGAACGAAGCGTGGAACGACATTATCGACGTCAACCTCCGAGGCGTGTTCACCGTAACGCGGGCGGCCATCCCAGAACTTCTCAACAGCAAGAACGGGAAAATAATCAACCTTGCGTCCATTTACGGGTTGGTTGGAGGCGAAGAGAGCGCCGCTTACTGCGCCTCGAAAGGCGGGGTTGCGAATCTCACCCGTCAGATGGCGCTCGATTACGCGGATGACAGTATCAATGTCAACGCGCTCGCGCCAGGTATTATCAAAACAGCACAGAACCACGAGTGGCGTGAGACTGACGAGGAACTCCTCGAAGACTGGCAACGCCGTACACCCTGGCCGCGGTTCGGAGAACCAGAAGATGTCGCAGACGCTGCGTTGTTCCTCGCCAGCGACCGGAGTGACTTCGTTACCGGAGAGATTCTAGGCGTCGACGGCGGTTGGACGGCGAGGTAACGATCTGAACAGAGCGCTACTCGCCGAGAACATCTTTTTCGAGATCGATGTCTGGGAGCACACTCGTCCGCTCGAGGTGTGTCGAGTGATCGGCCGACCACGTCACCGCAATCGTATCCTCATTGATTGTTAGTTGTTCACTGCTCTGAAGCTGGAACTCCTTCGATTTGCCATCTGCATCGCGAGCGCTTAACAAGACCTGCGTTCCAGATCCTGGCTGGTGGAGCACATCCTCTACGGTGCACTGTAACACGTTATCGAGGTGTGTCCCGATTCGGAGGTATTGTGGCCGAACCGAAAACGGGACTGAACTGCCGCGAAGCGACTCCGGATCGGAATCGAGGTTTTGGGTCGACGCTCGGAACGTTCCGAATTTGGTATCGATCTCAGCAGTCTGTCCGGTGTCAGAGATCCCAGTCAGCTCCCCGGTGAACACATTAGAGTCACCGACGAATGTCGATACGAACGCTGTTTCGGGTGAGTTGTACACCTCGTCGACCGATCCCGACTGTTCTATCTTCCCGTCGTTCATTACGACAATCTGGTCGCCGAGTCGCATTGCCTGCGTCTGATCGTGTGTCACGTAGACGAACGCGGTATCCATCTCGCGGTGAATACGTAACAATTCCCGCTCCATCCGCTTTTGTAGTTTGTAGTCCATATCACCGAGTGGCTCGTCGAGGAGGAGGAGCTTCGGTTCTAATACGAGGCTGCGGGAGAGTGCAACTCGCTGCTTCTGGCCGGCCGAAAGTTCTTCGGGCTGGCGGTCGCGCATTCCATCCAGTTTCATAATGTCGATCATTTTGTCGACCTGTTCGGCCCGCTCTGTCTTGTCAATATTGAGCTGTTTGAGTCCGTATTCGATGTTTTCTGCAACAGTGAGGTGCGGGAACAGTTGGAAGTCTTGGAACACGAGGCCGATATCCCGCTTGTAGGTCTCCGTGTGTGTGATATCCTGGCCGTCGAGTATAATTGCCCCTTCGGTGGCTGGGATTCGCCCGACAAGCGAGTGGAGGGTTGTCGACTTCCCACAGCCGCTCGGCCCGATCAAGACGCAGAAGTCACCTGAGTCGATCGAGAAGCTTATGTCTTCGACAGCAACAGTTCCGTCCGGATACACTTTTGTGAAGTTTTGTACCTCCAGAATAGACGTGTCTGTCGCTGAATCGTTCGTCATCTGTTCGGTCGTGGAGTCTGTCGTGGAATCTGTCGTTGATTTGCTCATAGTTTCATAATGTCTTCGGCTGTCTGCGTTCCTGTCACACTTATCTCAGTGAAAAACTGTGCGTCGGCCACATCCCAACCGATCTCGATCTGATCGCCGTAGCGATCAACGTCAATCATACCTGACACGACAACGTAGAAATCGTTGTCATAGCCATCGATGGAGACCGCGAGTTCCGTTTTGTCTCCCATGTAAATGCTATCGAGAAGGGTCGCCGTTAGTTGTGTGTCAGCGTCAGAAGCGTCGTCGCCAACGACGACTTTCTCTGGACGTACACCCACGAGGCCGGCCTCTCCTACAGACGAATCGTTCGCCAGAGACACCGGGATCCGTCCGAAATCACTCTCGACAATATGTTCGTCACTGTCGTTCGACTCCACGAGGTTCGCTGAGGCAACGTTGTTGTCACCGACGAACCGGGCCACAAACGCCGTGTTCGGGTGGTGGTATACCTCTGACGGCGTCCCAACCTGTTCGATCTGTCCAGCATTCACGACGACGAGCTTGTCCGCGAGCTTCAGTGCCTGATCCTGGTTGTGCGTAACGTAGAGGAATGTGCTGCCGAGATTATCGTGGATCTGTCGGATCTCCAGTTCCATTCGTTTTTGTAGTTTGTAGTCGAGATCAGCCAGCGGGTCGTCGAGCAACATCGTATCGCATTCCCTGACTAGCTGACGGGCTAGCTCTACTCGCTGTTGCTGCCCTCCGCTCAACTCCGACGGTAGATCGTCTTTTGTGTGTCCAATCGAGAGCATCTCTAACATCTCGTCGACCTTCGCTTGAATCGACTCCTCGTCGACGGAGTCTTTCTGTTGGCGGATCCCGAAGGCGACGTTCTCTCCAACCGTCATGTGTGGGAACAGTGTATCCTCGAACTCTTGGAACACGTACCCGAGGTTGCGGTCTTGGATTGAGAGTGTTGAGGCCCGAGTCCCACCGAGATAAACCTCGCCTCTGTCAGGTTCGGCAAGCCCAGCGATGCTCTGCAACAAGGTGCTTTTTCCACATCCACTTGGGCCGATGATCACGCAAAACTCGCCATCATCTACCTCAAGATTGATATTTTGAAGAACCTGTTCTTTTCGGAACGACAGATCCACTGATTGGAGTCGTATGTCTGTAGTACCCATTAGAATGGTATGCTATGTCGAAGCTTATGTGTCTATCGGATCTTGTGATTCTATTTTTCTCGATATCGGAGTTGTCGATACTCTACTGCCCATATCGATCTCTGTCTATTGCAGTCTACAATGTCCCCGTTTCCCAGATTTCTCACTCCTCTGGCGTCTCTGTCGGTTTGTCATCCTAGATCTGATCAACCGGACCGATGGTACGACCCTGCCTGTGGGTCGAACCCATGTCTCGAAGCTGCTCGGTGCACTGTTCAACAGCAGAGTTGCGCCGGGCGAACGCTGAGAGATCTGCTGAGTGGGAGTCGAATTCAGCCATCTGGTTCTTTGTAGTCCGTTTGCACGGATACCCAGTACTGGATTGGGTTCATATCGATCGTTGTGAGGTTCTCGACGCGCTGGCTGCTCTAATGGCAGCAACGGATCAGTTTCCCCATAGATTTACATGGTAATATGTTGCGATTATTGGTATGGCAAACTTGAGCGGCAAATCGGCACTCGTGACGGGCGCGACCAGAGGTATCGGTCGAGGTATCGCCGAGGAACTGGCGGCGGCCGGAGCGACAGTCGCAGTGAACTACCCACCGGGCGAACCCGCGGAAACGGCCGTTGCGGTCGTCGACGCCATCGAGGCAGACGGAGGGACCGCCTTCGCACTCGAAGCAGACGTATCCGACGAGGATGATGTCCGCGAGATGATCTCAGCGTTCGAACAGCGTGAAGGGCCAGTCGATATCCTGGTCAACAACGCCGGAATCCTCACCCAGTCGAAACTCGCAGACATGCCTGTTGAAATGTGGGACGAAACGATCAATGTCGACCTCCGAGGGGTATTCTTAGTAACGCGATTCGCGCTACCGGGGATGCTCGATCAGGGCGACGGACGCATTATTAATGTCGCCTCACAGCTTGGGATCAAAGGAGGCGAAGAGTTGGTCCACTACTCGGCCGCGAAGGGAGGTGTTATCGCCATGACGCGGGCGCTGGCGCGGGAAGTCTCGCCAACAGTCACCGTCAATGCAATCGCACCGGGACCTATCGTGACCGATTTACTTGACGATATCTCGCCAGAGTGGCGTGAGGCAAAAGAGGCAGAACTCCCGATGGGGCGACTAGGACGGGTGAAGGACGTCGCACCGACTGCCGTGTTTCTCGCCGGAGAGGGTGGTGATTATTACACCGGACAAGTGCTGAGTCCGGACGGTGGCGACGCAATGCACTAGCCGTTTTTCCAGTATCAGCAACGATTGTCTGTGATGGAGGTTACTAACCAAGAGAATTATATAGTTTTAGTAAGAATTTAACTCAATGACGGTAGATACTATCATACACGGAGGAGTCGTAGTCACTGCAGACGGAAAACGGAGCGCGGACCTTGCCATCGATGACGGGGTCATTGTCGGCGTCGGGCAGTACAAAAATCTCCCCGACGCGGACCGCGAAGTCGACGCATCGGATCGGCTTGTTATGCCCGGTGTCGTGGACCCGCACGTCCATATCGACGATCCGTTCTCGATCGACACCTACGAGTCGGCGACGCGGGCGGCCGCACTCGGTGGGACCACCTCACTGATTGGTTTTGCGTTCCAAGGATGGAACCCCGACTCCGAGGAGTTCGACGGGTCGATGACGCTCCCCGAGGCCATTGAGTCGGTGCGACGCCGTGCCGGAGAGGCGCTGATTGACGTGAGCGTCCACGGCGCGATAACCGATGAAACCGAGGACGTTTTGACCGACTTATCGGAAGTCGTCTCCGGGGGAATCTCCTCTATCAAAATGTTCACCGCATACGATGTGGGGCTATCGAATGGGTTTATCAACCGTGTGTTCCAGCGGTTGGCGGATCTGGACGGCGTAGCGGTACTTCATACTGAAGACGGGTCGGTCTGTGATACGCTCACAGACCTGTTTAAGCGTCAAGACCGGGGTGACCCGACAGATTATCCTGAATCGCGGCCGGACTATGCCGAAGCGATGGCGGCCGAGGACGCGGTTCGGATGGCCCGCGAGGCCGGGACAAAATATTACGGTATCCACACTTCGTGTCGTGCGGCCGCCGAAGTCATCGACAGTTTCCGTGAGGATGGTAGTCAGGTTCGCGCGGAGACGTGTACTCACTACACGACCCTCGACGAGAGCGTATACGCTGATGCTGGGAATCTTGCCATGATCGCCCCACCGATCCGGAGTCCTGACGACGTCGAGGCCATGTTTGAGTACCTCCGGGACGGTACCCTTGATGTGGTGTCCACAGATCACTGCGCGTACACCGAAGAAAGCAAACGCGTCGAGAACTGGTGGGACAGTTCCTTTGGCGCGAACTCTCTCCAGACGGGCTTTCACGTCTTTCACGACGAGGCAGTGAACAAGCGAGGACTAAGCTACCCGTTCCTTGTCAAGGCAACTGCAACTGCACCTGCCGAAACATTTGGGATGGCGCAAAAAGGAACGCTCGCGGTCGGGACGGATGCAGACGTGATCGTGTTCGACCCCGAACACGAGTGGACGATTGATCCCGCGGACAACGCCTCGAAGGCGGACTTCTCGCTCTACGAGGGACGCACAGTAACTGGCCGTGTCGACAAAACGTTCGTGCGCGGTGAACTCGTAGCCGACAATGGTCGGATCGTTGCGGATGCGGGCCATGGTGAGTTCCTCGATCGTGAACTCCCGAACTGGTCCGTCTGACTCGTCTTCTCTGCTGCCAATGGACTGACTATTCAAGCCTAATGGACTGACTGTTCAAGCCTCGTTGTTCGCGAGCGCGAGGGTGGCCGATGCGAGCACGTTCGCTGCGTTGTAACAGTCGTCCCAGCTGGTGAACTCCGACTCTGTGTGGCTTTTTCCGCCCTCGCTGACAGCGAACACCATTCCGACGTCGCATACCTCGTGGGCGTGTGTCGCGTCGTGGACACCACCACTGAAAAGCTCCATAGCATCGTAGCCGAGCTCTTCGGTTGCATTTGCGACCGCGTCGACGCACTGGTCATCAAAATAGACCGGCTCCGTTCGGGCGCGGTCCTCGCGTGTCATCTCGACACCCTCGCGATTTGCGGCGGCCGTGGCCGCACGACTCACCTGGGTCTCGGCCTCGTCCAACACAGTCGCTTTCGGGTCGCGAAACCCGTAGGTCATTGTTGCCTCACCGGGGATCACATTGATCGAGTCGGGTTCGACGGAGATGGAGCCGACCGTCCCAACCGTCCGGTCGCCGAGACGACCGGGGATTCGGCGGATATCGGTAACAAGATCCGCGGCTGCCACCATCGCGTCCGATCGGTGATGCATCGGAGTTGCGCCAGAGTGGTTCGCCTCACCCCGGAACGTCACCTCGCCCCAGGTCAGGCCGACAATACCCGTCACGACCCCTACACTCGCGTCGTTTGCGTCGAGATACGGCCCCTGCTCGACGTGAAGCTCAAGATAGGAGTCGTACTCCTCGGCCGGCTCAGCTGGGCATTCACCCTTGTATCCGATTCTCTCCAGTTCCGATTCGAGAGTGTTCCCTTTACTGTCGGTCGATGCGTACTGTTCGTCCAGATCAAGAACGCCAGCCCAGACGCCGCTTCCCTGCAACACCGGTTGAAACCGTGACCCCTCCTCGTTAGTCCAGTTGACGACCTCGACCGGGCGCTCGGTCTGGATCTGGTTTTCATTTAACATGCGGACGAACTCTAGGGCGGCGACCACGCCAAGCGCTCCGTCGTATATTCCTCCGTACGGCTGCGAATCGAGATGGGACCCGACTAAGACTGGTTCCGTGTCACTCATCCCCTCTCGTCGACCGAACATGTTACCGAACTCGTCGATTCGAACTGAGAGTCCAGCCGCCTCCATCTGGTCGCACAGCCAGTCTCTGACCTCCTTGTCGGCGTCGCTCAGCGTTAGCCTGTGAAGCCCGCTATCTGCGGTTCCCCCAATTTTCGCCTGCGCGCGCATTGTCTCAACGAACCGGGTTCTATCGAGTTTGATAGGCATAGTTGTGCCGTGGATTGAAAGAGTAATGAATCTTTGTTTGATAGTAGAGGATTCTCGGAGTCCTGTTGCGAGAGAAATCTCGGTCTCCGCACAAATCAAAAATGTCCGGTTTGTTATGTTCAGCCGACTCCCGTGTGGTGGTGTGAGATGACATGCGAGTTTCATAAGTAATCGACCCTGATCAGATCGAAAACATTTCGTTCGCGTTGTGTGCGTTCGAGCGGGGAAGATACAAGTCGCTGCCGTTGGATCGTTGTATATGGCCGCGATCGATATCAACTGCGACATGGGAGAGAGCTTCGGCAACTACGAAATGGGGCGCGACAACGCGGTGATGCCATACATCACGTCTGCAAACGTCGCGGGTGGATTCCACGCAGGCGACCCCCATGTCATGGACCGGACCGTTAGGCTTGCTGACGAACACGATGTGATGGTCGGCGTCCATCCAGGGCTTCCAGACATGATAGGCTTCGGTCGACGAACAATGGATGCAACCCCACAAGAGGTTCGTGACTACGTGGTGTATCAACTCGGTGCACTTGGTGCATTCGCTGAGCGGGCGGGATTGGAGGTTCAACACGTAAAACCGCACGGCGCGATGTACTCAATGCTCTCCGAGAGCCCCGAGCACGTCCGTGCGGTGATAGAGGCAGTCCAAGAGATCGATCCGGCTCTCATATACGTCGCTACGGACATGAATATTTACGAGGTCACACAAGAGTACCCCCAACTTGATGCCGTTTTTGAAGGCTATGTCGACCTCGATTATAATCCGGACCGCACCCTGATCGTCGAACAATCTGTCTCAGCGAAAGACCCGGACTTGGTTGCCGAACGGGTGGTGAACATCGCACAACACGGCGAGGTTGAGGCGGTCGACGGGACCGTAATCGACGTACCCGCCGACAGCGTCTGTATCCATGGGGATGCCCCGAATTCTGTTGAGGTGCTCGACCGGATTCACGAGCGTCTCACCGAGGAAGAAATTGAGCTCGCTCCGCTGGCCGACCTGGTTTGATCGGTCTCTAGTCAAGAGGCACGACGAACCGCTGTGAGCTTTTCGTCCGCCAGTAGTATATGCTCGCTGTAATGACGACGATAATTATATACTGTGTCAACCTGTTGCTTCGGTATGTTCGATAGCGTCTTGATCGCAAACCGGGGAGAAATTGCGATCCGAGTCATGCAGGCAGCAGCAGAGCTAGATATTGAAACCATTGCGGTCTACAGTGACGCCGATGAGAATGCAAAGCACGTCCGGTATGCCGATAAAGCGATTCATATCGGCGATTCTGTCGCGAGCAAGAGTTACTTAAATCAGGAGGCAGTGATCGAGGCTGCTCACAAAGCGGGAGCAGACGCTATTCATCCGGGCTATGGGTTTCTTGCGGAGAACGCGTCGTTTGCAGCGAGGGTTGAAGAAAGCGAGTGCGTGTGGATTGGCCCACCAAGCGATGTAATGACTGATTTTAGTGAGAAAACGAGTGCACGAAAAATAATGCAAAAAGCGGGCGTTCCTATCGTCCCGGGAACAACAGAGCCTGTTACCTCCGCTGCGGAGATTAGAGAATTCGCAGCCGAACACGGCTATCCCATTGCCATCAAAGCCGATGGTGGTGGTGGCGGTCGCGGTATGAAAGTCGCTCATACGACATCTGAGGTCGAACAATCTTTTGAAGCCGCCCGTCGTGAGGGTGAATCATACTTTGATAACTCCACTGTCTACGTTGAGAAATTCCTCACGAACCCGCGCCACATCGAAGTGCAAATCATTGCGGACGCTCACGAGAACGTCTGTCATCTGTACGAACGCGATTGCAGTATCCAGCGTGACCAGCAGAAATTAATCGAAGAGACCCCATCGCCGGTTCTTTCAGCGAGCGAGCGGGAGTCGCTTTGTGAAGCAGCCCGCAAGGGTGTCGCACAAGCGGGATACATCAACGCTGGCACCGTCGAATTCCTGTACGAAGACGGCGAGTGGTTCTTTTTGGAAGTCAACGCTCGAATTCAGGTCGAACACACGATCACGGAGGTAGTGACAGGTATCGACATCGTCAAAGAGCAGTTCCGCGTTGCTGCTGGAAAGGAACTTTCGATCCACCAGTCTGCTGTCGAGCCGCGTGGCCACGCAATCGAATTCCGAATTAACGCAGAAGACCCACACAACGAGTTCTTTCCGACACCGGGAACCCTCGAAACATACCACCGGCCAACAGGTGCCGGTGTTCGAGTCGATGACGGTGTCGACACCGGAGACCGTATCAGCCCGTTTTACGATTCAATGATCGGGAAATTCATCGTGAGCGCAACTGATAGAGACGAACTGCTCGCACGGAGCGCCCGTGTCCTCAACGAGACGACAATCGAGGGAATCGAGACGACAATCCCGTTCCATACAGCGGTGCTCGAAGACGAGCGATTCCAGAACAGTGATCACACGACAAAATACGTCGACAAGCAGTTTGACGGATTCAAAACAGACGATTGAGTGAAAACGGGTGTTTTGGACGAGTTCGTCGAGTGCTAACGACTAGTCTATGTGGGACCGGATTGCTTCTAAATCAGTCTTTGCTGCCGTTCGGGCCTCGAGTGCTTCTTCGATGGTGACAGCATCGAAGGTAATAGTCTCGTGGGTTCGGCGTTGTGAAAGCACGTTCCGGTCAGTGCTGATAACTGTACCAACGGTTGCATAGCCACCACCAGTCACCGCATCTTGCATCAGTACGATCGGCTTTTGTGGGACTTGAATCGAACCGATTGGGTAGCCAATATCAGTGACATTCGATGGATCAGTCCCGGCTCCGAACGGTTGTTCGCGTTCGACGAATTCGAGTTCAGGGCCCTCAAGCCGGTAGCCGACCCGATTGGCCTCGGGTGTCACCTTCCATTCGACATCGCAGAGGGCAGCACGGCTATCATCAGTGAGTCTGTAGTCACAGAGCCCGATCACGATTCGAATCTCTGTTTTTTCTGCGATGTTAGGCCGATACTCCACCGGTGCAACGTTTCCGATAGCTGCCTCCGGGTTGGACGATGGCTCTCCAACGGCGAGCGTATCGCCAGACTCGAGCGTTCGCCCTTTGTAACCGCCGATCCCGATAAGTGTGTACGTCGACCGACTTTCCATCACCGGTTCTACATCGATTCCGCCAGCAACGGCGAGATAGGTGCGTGCTCCCTCGGTGGTGAATTCCAGGATGAGCTCCTGGCCTGCCTCGATACGGACTGCCTCGTACATCGGGACAGCGTCGTCATTGACTGTCGCTCCCATCGCTGCACCTGCGAGTGCGATGACCGCATCCTCCTCAAACTCGAGTGAGGCACCCTTGTAAGTCATCTCTAAGGTCGCTGCGTCCGGGTCGTTCCCGACGAGTGCATTTGCGATCTGATGTGAGGTGCGATCCATTGCACCCGACGGGGGCATTCCGATATGGTAGTGGCCCTGTCGACCGAGATCTTGGACTGTCGTAGATATTCCACCGTCGGTAACATGAATCATGCGAGTGCCTCCACAAGTTGCTTATTGTATTCATGTGGCGATTCGAAGAACTCCTCGGGGCTGAACTCGACGGATTCAATCGTGTACTCGTAGGTACCTGCTTCGACCTCTTTGCGAATCGCATCGTACTCTTGTCTATCACACGTCCGGTACCGGAGGATATCTCCTGGATTCGGGAACACCATCGAGTCCTCGAAATCGGGTAACTGTTGCTTGACGTCGAGCACTTCGATTGGTGTCCGACCGTAGAGTTGGTAGCCACCTGCACCCTCAACAGGATAGATAACTGAAAACGCTCCCCCGAAGCCCACTGCTCGACTCGGGGTACTGGTTCGCGGCTGGACGTATTTTGGAACCTCCATCTGCTCGCTTTTTGGCACCATTTGGAAACACCATGGAAGCCCGGGGACGAAGCCAACCATGGTGACCATATGTGGCGCTCCAACGAACGCATCGATAAATTCATCCACGGAGTCGAAGCCGTTGAGGTCAGCTGAGTACTCAATATCTGTTCGGTCTGGATCTTGGTGGTTCTCCCTGAAGTCCATCAGTGTGTCGTGGGTCCATGGATCCTCAAAGAGTACCGGAACATCGATTATACGGGTCTCCCAGGCAAGTTCATCGAATGTGATTTCACTAGAAATCGTTTTGAGTGTCTCGATCAGCTCCTCGGGGTGGATCACGTCGGGATCAAATCGAATCATATACGATGCGTTCGCTGGGCAAATTTCCACCATTCCCTCGATGTTGCGGTCTGCGATTCCTTGGGTGATTGCCATCGCTTTGAAATTCGCATCGAAACTCATCGCTTCGTCGAGTTCTACAAATACGTGGTCGTCACCCCCGAACTCGTATCGTGGCTCCGGAAGTTCGGTACGCTCAATGTTGTTTGTTGTCATAGATATAGATACTGTCGCGTTTAGACTACTTAAATTCGGGGTGTAAGGGCATCATTATATAGAATTGAAATATACTGTGTTAATTATTGAAATATTCGGTGTCCAATGCGCTTGGTCAACCATGTACAACTGGGTTCATCAGATCAACTACAGCCCGAATCTGGAAATAATCCGGATCACATCGCGGTTGATGCGACTGTGGTCCAACTCAATGATGAGGAGTATGGCTGTACGCCGTTAGCAAAATACATCGCATTCTGATTAGCCAACAAGACTTCTGTCTTGTTATCACAGTCGAGACTAATATAGACGAACACTCCATACAACGCTCGAACCGGCAGCGAACAACGCTTTTGTTTATACGTCCTTACAAAACTTAGCGAGAAACACCGAAGTCGAGTGACTCGCGAGTTCTTCGGTCCAATACACTCGACAAGTATCCATGCAAAAATTATATATTCCACGTGTGTGAAGAGAAACTATGTCAAAGAAAACAATTGAAGCTACGATGCCGGGCATTTTTTATCGACGACCAGAACCTGATCAAGATTTCTACGTCACGGAGGGTGCCAGCGTCTCGGAAGGTGATATCGTTGGACTAATTGGAGTAATGAAAAGCTTCCAAGAAATTACTGCTCCAGCGGATGGCACTGTCTCGGCTATCTTTGTCGACAACGAGACCGAAGTCGAGGCTGGAGACTCGCTCCTTGAGCTTGAAATTTAAAATATACTGAACGTTGTTGTATCTGATTTTTGAAAACGGAGTCCGTATTTGATTTTGTTTGGTATCTACTTGATATAGGGAGGACATCACCAACTCAAACGACAAACAGCTCACTTCTCAAATTGACTCAACAAGACAGTGTCCGCTCAATCATATTGTTGGTAGATGTATGACCACTTATTGAATCCAGTAAGTCTTGGCGTTGGTGAATTCTCTGATACCGTGCTTTGAGAGCTCTGCGCCGTATCCAGACTCTTTGATACCGCCGAACGGAAGCCGGGGGTCGGACGTCGACATCTTGTTGACGAAGGCTGCTCCGGCGTCAATTTCCTCGGCCACGTGCCGACCACGCTCGCGGTCGGTCGTCCACACAGAGGCACTCAGCCCGTACGGCGTGTCGTTGGCCAGTGCGACGGCCTCGGTTTCGTCGTCGACTTCGACAACGGTTGCGACGGGGCCGAACAGCTCTTGGGCCCGTGCGGGACAGTCAGCGGGCACGTCCGTGAGGACTGTCGGTGGGTAGAAATTCCCCGCCCGATCGATCGGCTCGCCGCCACACTGGACGGTCGACCCGGCGTCGACGCTCGCGGTGACCTGCTCGTGCAAGGTCTCCAGCAGGTCCGCGCGGGCCTGCGGTCCAACATCAGTTTCGGGGTCGGTCGGATCGCCGACAGTCAGCGCCGCCATCCGGTCGACAAACCGGTCGACGAACTCGTCGTAGACCGCCGTGTGGACGAACAGACGCTTGGCGGCGATACAGGACTGGCCGGAGTTCTGTGTCCGGGCCGTGACGGCCGTCTCGATGGCGTCGTCGAGGTCGGCGTCGTCGAGCACGATGTATGGGTCGCTGCCGCCCAGTTCGAGCACCGTCGGTTTGATATTCCGCCCGGCGGCCTCGGCGACCGCTCGCCCGGCGCGGGTGCTCCCTGTGAGGGTGACCGCCTGCACGCGGTCGTCATCGATAACACCCTCAACGCGCTCGGCTTCAATGCGAAGCGAGCGAATAGCACCCTCCGGATACCCTGCCTCACGGAACGCCGAGACGATGGCCTCGGCACAGCCGAACGTCGTCGGCGAGTGTTTCAGCAGGACGGTGTTACCAGCAGTCAGCGCCGGGACGGCGAACCGAAACACCTGCCAAAAGGGGAAGTTCCAGGGCATCACCGCGAGGACTGTCCCGAGCGGTTCGTAGGCAACGTAGGTCTCGGCACCCGGTTCGGTGCCGATCCGCTCGTCTTGGAGGTGTGCGGCGGCCCGCTCAGCGTAGTACTCACAGACCCACGCACACTTTTCGACCTCGCCAATGCCCTGGGAGATCGGTTTGCCCATCTCGCGGGTCATCGTTTGGGCGTACTCGTCGACGTTGTCTCGCAACGTCTCGGCGAGGCTCGCGGCCAGTTCTTGACGGGACTCTATCGAACGCGTTTGCCACGTGTCGAAGGTCTCGTCGACATCCGTGAGCGCCGCTTCGACGGCTGTGTCGTCATGTGAATCGTAGGTTGCGATGCGATCGCCGGTTGCTGGATTGGTGGTTTCGAACATCATTCCGCGAACTGTTGTTCCAAGAGAGTTACCAGCAGATAGGCAGCCAGCCGCTGGGTTCCCTCACTGTGGTCGAATGCCGGTGCGACTTCCATCAGGCCCGCTGCGCCGACGGCGTCGTGTCGACCCAGTGTCTCGATGACGGTCAGCGCCTGGTTGGCCTTCAGAAAGGTGGCAATTCCGGCACCGAGGAGTGCAACCTGCCGAGGAGCTGTGCGTGCTCGTCTTGTGAATTCATCGGATAGATTGGTCATGCCGTCTCCTCTTGGAGCGCAGTTCGGAGCCCTTCGACGACCCGCTGGAGCTGATCGCGTTCGATCGTCAGCGGCGGCTGGAATCGCATCACGTTCTTGTGGTAGCCACCGACACCCATAATGATTCCTTGGTCGGTGAGTCGCTCGCCGACGTGCTTTGCGAGGGTCGGATCGGGCTCCGGTGCAACGTCCATCGGGCCAGTCCCGCTCTCGGGGTCGACCAACTCGACACCGTACATCAACCCGAGTCCCCGCGTGTCGCCGACGACGTCGAACTCGGCTTCGAGCACTGCGAGTTGTTCGCCGAGCCACGCTCCCTGCTCGCGTGCGTTGTCGACGATGCCACCTTGTAGCTCGTCGATGGTTGCGAGTGCGGCCGCACAGGCCACCGGGTTGCCGCCGAACGTCGAGAGATGATCGCCCGATTCGAAGCTGTCGGCGATCTCCGCCGGGGCGGTAAACGCACCCAACGGGAGCCCGTTGGCGATTCCTTTCGCTTGGGCCATAATATCGGGTGTCACACCAAAATGGTCGACCGCAAACAACTCGCCGGTCCGCCCGTAGCCGGTCTGGACCTCGTCGGCGATGAGCAGTCCTCCGTGGTCATGTGTGATCTCTTTGACGCGCTGGAGCCAGCCCTCTGGTGGAACAATAATACCACCTTCGCCCATCACCGGTTCGACGACGACCGCCGCCAGATCCCCTGCGGTGTGGGTCCCGATGACCCGCTCGATGTCCTCGGCACAAGCATTCGAACAGGGACCGCCGTCGCACATCTGACACCGGTAGGCGTAGGGTGGGGCAGCGTGGGCCACGTCGTTGATTGTCGGTGCCATCTCCTTTTTATACGCCTTGTTGCCGGTCAGCGCGAGGCTTCCGAGCGTTCGTCCGTGGAATCCCATTTCCAGTGCGATGACTTCCTTACTGCCCGTATGTTTGCGGGCGAGTTTGATCGCCCCTTCGACGGCTTCGGTCCCGGAGTTACAGAAGAACGATTTCGTGAGGTCACCGGGGGTGATCTCGGCGAGTCGTTCGCCGAACTCGGCGACGGTCTCGTTCGGGTGGACGTACGAGCAGCCGTGGACGAACTCGTCGAGTTGGGCTTTGGCCGCCTCGACCACAGCCTCGTTGTTGTGACCGACGTTCGTCACGGAGATTCCGGAGAAAACGTCCAGATACTCGTTGCCGTCGTAGTCCTCGACGACGCAGTTAGATGCGCGTTTGACCGGCACACCAAGACTCTTCCAGATCGGCATCACGTAGTCGTCGTACTGTGAGACGACATCGTCATTTTTATTTGACATATTTTCGGGTGATACGGCAGAAATAATTTTCCACCTTGTATATGATCTTATTTGTAGTCTGTTAACTATTGTGTTAATCGATATCGGAAACTATGACTGACCGCCGTGATTGATTACTGTGATTTTAGTTCAGCATGATTGAGGATCTCGACGAACCTACGATCTCATCCTCATCCGGCGTACGAGTCAATTGTATCGATTCGGCTGGTCACACTTATCGAGGGTTATGGTTACGATCCAAGCGACCGTCGTGGAGAGTACAACAGTGCGCTTCTCACGTCGCTTGGACGGCTTGCCACCGAGGTGTTCCTGATCAAGGATTACCCGACGATGCATTCCTCCCAGTCGACATTAGAGACGGTGTTGCCGAGAATCGTTGAATCACAGGTCCATATCGCCGATCATTTTTTATAGACCGCTATCAGACAGTGATCCGTGCATCGTGACTTCCAACATAGTAGCTTGGAAAAATTAAAATGCAACGGGACATTTCGATGACCTCCGATTGTGCGGACGATGTCTCATCAATCCTGTTCTCAGAACGCTGTAAATGGACCGTTGCAGACGTCGCCCGCGACCAAGATGTCGACATTGCCACCGTTTGTTCGTGTTTGAGACACGACTCCATGCAAATCACCAACGTCGCTTCCCAGAATAACCATCCATACTCCCTAAGCGAGTGCGCTGACCGGGACGACTGTACCACCGAAACACGCGTCTTGGCCGACTCGATCGCACGACTCGCATCGACCAACAACCACTCAGTCCACGATACCAATGTTAGAAATAGAAATCGACAACACGACTTTCACAGCCCAACTACACGAAGACCATGCTCCCGATTCCGTCGCGGCAGTTCGCGGCTTTCTCCCACTCGACTCGGAGTTGATGCACGTCCGGTGGAGCGGCATCGCAACTTGGATCAACATCGACGATATTGACCTCCCGGAGATTCCACGAGAGAACCACACTGTCTATCCCTCACGAGGTGACCTCTTGCTCTACCCTGGCTATCGAAACGAACAGGAGATACTCGTCCCCTGTGGACCGACGTGCTTCAAGAGCCCAGCCGGAGAACTCGCTGGAAATCATTTTGCAACGATCGACGCGACAGCCGAAGAACTCAAAAAGATCGAAGAGTCGACGCTCCGTGATGGCGTTCTTGACGTAACCATCCGAGAGGTGGCAGAATGACCGACATCGTTGTTCTTCATCACAAGATCCACGGCCTTGACCCGGATGACTACGCAGATACTATCCGCCAAGCCCGTCCCGATCTTGATGTTGTCGTCGCACGCACGCCCGAAGAAGAAAAAAATATCTCGCAGAAGCGTCAGTTGCGACCGGCTACCAAATTGATTCGGAACTTGTCGCGGCATCTGAGACGCTTGAGTTGTTCGCGTGTACGTTCGCTGGTATCGGCCATCTCCCCCTTGACGCGCTTGAAAAGGCTGACGTGACCGTAACGAACGCATCCGGAGTCCACGGGCCGAACGTCGCCGAACAAGTGTTGGGGTACGTGCTGTCCGACGTTCGAAATCTCCGTCGTGCATGGGAGCAAAACGAGCGCGGCGAGTGGAACCATTTCCAAGGCGGGGAAATCCGTGGGTCAACGGCAACCGTCGTGGGCATGGGCCCTATCGGCAAAGAGATAATCGCCCGTTTCAACGATTTCGGTGTCGAGACCATTGGTGTTCGTTACACACCCGAGAAGGGAGGGAATGCCGACGATGTTGTTGGATTTGAGGGAACGCTCGATGCCGCCGCCCGCAGCGACTACCTCGTGCTCGCGTGCCCGTTGACTGAGACGACAGAAGGACTCGTCGATGAACAAGTGTTTGGGGCACTCTCACCAGACGCAATGCTCGTCAATATTGCCCGTGGCCAAGTGGTCGACACGGACGCGTTGGTGTCAGCACTGCGCGGCAACGATATTCGGAGTGCCGCCCTCGATGTGACTGACCCCGAGCCTTTGCCTGTTGATCATCCGCTTTGGACTCTCAGTAACTGCCTCGTCACACCACACAATGCGGGACATACGCCCGAATACTGGAGGCGTTGTACGAATATCCTTGTCGACGCCATCGACGCGACCTCGCTTGGCTAGCAACTACAAAAGCACCACAGTCGCCCAGGGTTCAGTACCGTCGCTCGGGATGGCATGTCTACCAGTCCCTGCTAAGCAGCGACGATACGCTCCTACAACAAATAACGGCCAAACAGCTCTATTGGCTTTGTTGATATCCTATTCCTCAGATAGCTTTTCACGCGAAACAGCTAATCGCTAATGAATGTAAACTGATCATGAATTGTCCACTCTATAATCGAATCAATCGCTTAGTAGCCTTAATTCTGTACTGTCGGAAGGTTCCAATTATAACTAAGCGCAGCTAACCGAGTCACAACGGTCACTACCACACACACAACAGCAGCCATATTATCAGCCCATCCTAACGTCCCCACTAACCAGTATGCAGTTCCACCAAGGACTGCACAACTCGCATAGAAATCCTCAAACAGGATGAACGGTACTTGATCAAGAAGAATATCTGCAAATGCACCACCACCTACGGCGTTGATCGTTGCTATTGCAACGATACCAAATGCTGAAACACCTGCCTCAGTTGCGACGATAGCACCAGTTGTAGTAAAGGCAGCAAGTCCAATAGCATCCGAAACAAGCGTGACTGGGTGTGTTTCTGGAGACGGTAGAACGATGCTCAGTGCGATTGCTAAGCCAACTCCGAGTAGTCCCAAACTGATTTCGATTGGGGACTGAAATACCAACGGAACCCGTGTTACGAGGAGATCGCGTGTTGCCCCACCAGCAAACGCCATTGCCAGTCCAGCAATTATGATTCCAAATAAGTCGAACTCCTCACGGATTGCTTTTGATGATCCAACAAGTGCGAACGCAACTAAGCCGATCGTGTTCATAACAGCAAATGGATCGCCGAATAGTATTGCGGTGAAGTCCTGACTCACTGTTCTCAACTGTGAGGGCGGGTGTCTTGAGTACCACGTATCAATGCTCTCTTTATTATTGGGACGGGAAGTCCGACCCTGTAATCGTCTCGCCGTCGACGGACTGCTTGGAGTATACATCACCACTTGTCTTCGTTACTGGGACGCCAAACCGGAGTGTCGACTGTCGTTTGGGCGAGATATCTCTAAATGGCGCTCGAACTCAAAACCAGACTGTACGTAGGTGAAGCTATGGAAATCATCGAGAGTTTTCCAGTGGAGGCTACCAATGTTATAGCCCCGCTGTTTCAGGACAAGGGCGTGTGCGCCGTTGCCGGTGGGTTTCACTTCCCCCTTGATAACTTCGTGGCCTTTGATTTCGTGTCTATCCATACCTTTGTTTCAACATAAACATGTCAATTTTTGGCCCTATGTTGCTCCTAGGCGAAAGGGGCTTACCGCCAATAATTAGCTAAACCACGGGCAGAAAAATGTGATACCATATCGGTTGTGCGATCAGTACGCAATCCGCCGACGTCTTATATATCCAACCGCAATACGAAACCATGATGACTGACGATCTACTTTTCGACGAATTCGAATTAAATAGCCACATCCTCGACAACCGCGTCGGTCTCGCGCCGATGACGCGCACGAGTGCGACCGACGAGGGCCATGCGACCGACCGAATGGCCCGCTACTACGCTTCCTTTGCCCGCGGCGGTTTCTCATTCCTCGTCACTGAAGGCGTCTACCCGGACGCAACTCACAGCCAAGGCTACCTCAACCAACCCGGCCTCGCTACTGACGAGCAGGCGGCGGCCTGGGAGCGTGTGGTCGACGCCGTCCACGAGGAGGGTAGCCCCATCTTCGCGCAACTCATGCACGCTGGCGCGCAAGCGCAGGGCAATCGCTATGGCTATGATTCGGTCGCCCCCTCAGACTACCGCCCGCCGGGAGAGATGTCCGAGCTGTACGGCGGGTCAGGCGAGTTCCCGGAGGCCAACGCGCTCGATGTTGATGGTCTCGTAGACGTGAAAGAGGGATTCGTTGCCTCCGCCAAACGCGCGGTTGATGCCGGCTTCGATGGCATCGAGGTCCACGCGGCCAACGGCTATCTCCTCCATGAGTTCGTCGATCCGCTGGTCAATGACCGTGACGACAAGTACGGTGGCTCGCCGGCGAACCGCGCACGATTCCCCGCCGAGGTGACAGCAGCTATCGACGGGGCGACGCCCGATGAGTTTGTCGTCGGTGTGCGGACCTCGCAGGCGGCAGTCACCGACGAGGAACGGGTTTGGCCTGACGGCGAGGAGACTGCCGCCGCGCTGTTTGAGGCTCTTTCGGACGCTGGCGCCACCTACGTTCACGTCACTGGCGGCGACGCGACCGCCCCAGAGGTGCCAGATACCGACCGAACGCTCGCTGAACTGGCGATCGAGCATGTCGACGACGATGTTGCCGTAATTGCCAATGGGGGTCTTGGAAACCCGGAGAACGCGCGGATGGCGCTAGCGGACGGCTCCGACCTGATCACGCTCGGGACGGGGGCGCTCGCTAACCACGATTGGCCCAATCGGGTCCGAGCGGGCGAACCGCTCGATGATCTGGACCCGAGTATCGTCTTCCAGCCCGACGCCTCACTTAGCGACGCCGAGGTCCCCGGGAACGATTGACGAACAGTTGAACTATCCCGCCGAGTGGACGAACCATCATCAGGGTGGTGCACTCGGTACCCGTAGGCGAGAATGGATTGGGACACCCAACGGAGATGAGCCAATTGTATTGCCGATGGCGTACGCCTGGAACCCCACCACCGTTGGGATGAAAAACGAAGAGACAGTACTCGTAACCGAGAATGAAATCGACGTGCTCTCTACCACAGGAGATGTTCCAACGCGGACTGTTGAGGCCGTCAATTTCGATGTAGAGTTGACGGTGGCAGACATGCTTGCCCAGTAGTCGACTCTGAAAAATCGAGTTGCATTCATAGCTGCTGAGAGTATCGACTCGTCCTCTTGGACTTGTGATTGCGAGCGAAACTTGGCCATTTTATCCCGCTAGTTCGCATACAGATCGCGTACGGTTCGTGTGCTTTCGGCGGTCGACCACATACCACTGTTTCTGAACTATCGAGCATCGGTCGACACCCCGTGTTCGAAATGTAATTCGGAGTTTGTAGCATCAGACCGGTGTTGTTTAGATGTCACTAACACTATTAATTAGTTGTTGTATAACAACTAAATAAAGTATTTAGAATAAAAAATATTTTAATAAATTTAGTTAATCACATAGATTCATGAATAGTAGCGAGGATATTTTAAATTCTAGTGTGTTCTAACCTCTCTGTCGACCTAAATCGAGCAATACAGACACCTGCCAGCTTAATCCACGGTTTAGTGTGCCAAAAAGGAATAGACACTGTCGTTGTAGCGTTGCCGACTAACCTTCGTCTACGAGTTTCTGCCCACGATACGAGAGCCACCAGATACGAGATGAGCCTTTCAGAGCCGTGCAGAGTAGGCCATCAGTCTCCAGTTTTCGAAGTCGTTTGTCGACGCCTTGCTGGCTCATTCCAACCCGTTCACCGACTTCAGTCGACGTGAAGACGGGCTCTGGAACCTCCCTGCCGGCGACCAAGAGCTCGTAATTGGAAACATCACGGTTTCGTCCAGATCGGTTCATCGGTGTACACTCGTGGTTTCATCTATAAAATACTATGGTGCATTTCGTTGTTGTACAACAACACACACATAGTGGTCAAACATATTGGATAAAATAGTATTATGCGGTGTAGAATATGCACATAGATAATTACTACTGGGGGGAGAAGACGCATGGTCAAACGTGATGCCACTGTGCGAACAGAGTATCGCTGTATCGCCAACAGTTGGTTTGCTACCCAAGAGAGTGTCATTTATGGTGCAGCCATCAGTGGGTTTGGTATGGAACTGAGTGCCATCCTCGAAGATAGCTGTGTGCGCGACTGGCAGACAGTCGACCCGGAAGCCGTCGAACCGGTTCGGTTCGCCGTCATCGGACTCGGCTGGTTCACGAAGGGCCGAGCACTGCCGGCCATGGAACGAAGCGAGCTCTGTGCACCGTCGGTACTGGTCAGTAGCTCGGCACAAAAGGCCGAGCGCATCGCGGCCGACACCGACGGTTCGACCCAGGGGATTACCTACGACGAGTTCCACGATGGGGCCGCGACGGAGGCCTACGATGCGGTCTACATCGTCACGCCAAACGCGCTTCATCTGGAGTACGTCGAGACGGCGGCGGCGTTCGGCAAGGACGTCCTCTGTGAGAAGCCGATGGAACGGGACAGCGAGCGCGCCGCCGAACTCCGCGATGTGGCCGCCGATGCCGGCATCGAACTCATGATCGCCTATCGGATGCACACCGAGCCAGCGGTCCGGCGGGCTCGTGAACTCATCGCGGCTGGATACGTCGGCGAGCCGATGTCGGTCACCGGGAATATGTCCCAGCGGTTGCTTGACCGGATCGATCCCGATCCCGATCAGTGGCGGCTCGACGAGTGGCTGGCCGGCGGTGGGGCCCTGTTCGACATCGGCATCTATCCGCTAAACACCGCCCGATACCTGTTGGATGCGGACCCAATCGCGGTCACCGGTAACACGTCCAGCACGCACGACGCCTTCGATGCGGTCGACGAGACGGTCGCGTTCTCCGTCGAATTCCCCGAGGAGGTGTACGCTCAGTGTTACGCCAGCCACAACGCCAGACAGTCCTCAGGGATCACTGTCACCGGCACCGAGGGACAGGTCCGGATCGAGCCCGCGTTCTTCCAAGACCAGACCCGACAGCTACACGTCTCGCGGGGAGACGGACAGGCGTCGGTGACGCTCGACAAGGTCGATCAGATGCACGAGGAGATCGACTACTTCGCAGATCGCGTTCGGGGCGACGAGCCGCTCTACCCCGACGGAGATCACGGGCTGGTGGATATGCACACGATGGAGGCCATCTACGAGTCAGCAACGACCGATCGCTGGATTTCACTCGACTGAATCAGTCGGTGGGAACGGTTGACGCTACACCTCTGGCTCCGGCTTCGGCTTCGAACTCCCCTTGCTCGTTTTGAGGGTCCAGACCCCAGCGACGACCACAGTCACCCCAAGCAGCCCGGCAACGACGCCGTAGGAGACGCCCCAGTCGAAGCTGTCGGCCAGCGTCCCGGTGACGACACCGCCGAGGGAGCCAAGGAGCATGTAGACCGTCCGGACCGTCCCGAAGCCCGAGACACGGTCGCCGCGGTCGAACCGAGCCATGAAAAACGACTGGATGGCACCACTGTAACTCATGCCGATACCGAGACAGACGATCCCAACGAGGAGCGCCGGAAACCGGTCGACGCTGACGAGGATCGTAAAGCCAGAACACAACAATACCAGACAGAGCGTGATCGCCAATCTGTTGCCGAACCGGTCACCGAGTCGACCGATAGCTGGCATCGCAACAGCATTGAGCACGAACACGGTCGAGAACAGTGTCGCAGCGAGCCCCTCCGACAGCAGCCAGTGTTGGACGAGAAAGGTCGGAAGAAACGAGATGACCGCTTGCCAGGCGAACGCGGCGACGACGATGATCCCGAGTGGGAGCGCCAGCCCCGGCGTGCGAAGCACCCCGAGCGGTTTGCGGGGATGCAACGCTTTGTAGAGGTCGACATCAGGTTTGGCAGGTGGCTCTGGCTTCGTCAGGGAGACGAACGCGATCAGTACCACCAGCACGAAAAGCGACGAGGCGGCGATGGAGTGACGCCACGTGTACCGGTTCGCGATAACGATAGCGACCACAGGGACGAGAAACCCCGCGAACGCGCCGCCGCTCGAATGGATTCCCAGTGCCTGGCCGGTTTGGCCGGAAAAGCGGTCGGCGACGAATCCAGTTGCGACGACGAAATAAAACCCTGCACCGCAGCCCAGTACGAGCATGGCTGCCGCGAACAGCGGGAACGTGGGAGCCACAGCGAGGAGTGCGCTCGCAAGACAGGTGGCCGCGAGGGCGACGATGAGTACCATGCGCGACCCCAGTCGTTCGGCGATGACGCCACTGGGGTAGTGCATGAGCGCGAACAGCGCCCACATTCCCGTCAGCAAGCCACCGACCACTGTTCGAGAGGCCGTGAAGTCGACCAGCAGACGCGGGACGAGCGGGCTGATAATCATCCGAGTCGAAACCTGTGCGAGGTTCGCCGCCGTTGCCACGAGCAGTATCGTGTAGCCCGAACGCCAGTTCATCAGACGGTCCGCTCCGGCTGAAGATTATTCTGTCCGTCCATCAGGTGTGTGTTGGCACAACACCGTGATAGTCCTTTCTGGTTACAGGACACTCGCAATGAAACTTAGTCAATCGGTACGGAAAGAACGGGTGCAGAAGGAGTGTGGGTGAACGAAAACGCAGGAGGAATGGGAGGAAAGTGTGGGATGAACCGGAGTGGGGTCGGAAGAAGTGGGGTGAACCGGAGTGGGATCGGACCGGGAGCCGAATGGTCGCTCCCGGATACCGATCCGGTCAGGCGTTGAAGCCCTGGTGGAAGCCGACGAGTTTCTCCCGCGAGAAGTGCTCAATGGCGTACTTGATGCCTTCCTTGCCGACGCCGGAGTCCTTGAACCCACCATACGGCATGTGGTCGGCGCGGAACCCGCTCACCGTGTTGATGTTGACGCCACCGGCGTCAATCTCGTCGGCCGCGTGCTTGGCGCGGTCGATATCCTGTGTGAACAGCCCGGCTTCGAGCCCGTAGTTGGTATTGTTGGCCTCCTCGATTGCCTCGTCGAAGTCCGCGACAGTGATGACCGGCACGAGCGGGCCGAACGTCTCCTTGGCTGCGGCGGGCATCTCGGGGTCGACGCCCGACAGCACCGTCGGCTCGAACGTTCGCGGGCCAAGATCGCCGCCGTAGTTACCGCCGCACTCGACGGTCGCACCGGCCTCAACCGTCGCCTCGAAGATGTCGACGACGTCTTCGAACTGGCTGTCGTCGACCATCGACGCAACAGTGGTCTCCTCGTCGAAGGGGTCGCCGACTGTCAGCGACTCGCAGGCCTCGACCAGCGCGTCGACGACTTCGTCCTCGATATGCTCGGGAACGATGACACGCTCGACGCTGTTACACACCTGTCCGGCGTTCGAACACGCACCGCCGACGACCTGCGTCGCGGCTTGTTCGATATCTGTGTCATCCCAGACGATCGTCGGATCGTTGCCACCCAGCTCCAGCGTCACTTCCTTCATGCCACTATTGTTGGCGATATACTTCCCGACAGCCGTCGAGCCGGTAAAGGAGATCGCCTCGACAGCCTCGTGATCGAGAATGACGTCGCCAATAGCCGAGCCGGAGCCGGTAACGACGTTGAACAGCCCATCGGGAACGTCAGCCTCGATTGCGTCGGCGGCGTCGTCGAGACACTCGAACAGCGCGATGGACGTCAGCGGCGTGTTGGTCGCCGGTTTGCCCACGACGGCATTGCCGGCAGCCAGTGCCGGGCCGACTTTGTGGACCATCAGGTTCAGCGGGAAGTTGAACGGCGTGATCGCTGCCACGACACCCAGCGGTTCGCGCTGGGTGAAACAGTGGTCGCGTGCAAACCCTCGCTGGGCATCCATCGGGATGTACTCGCCGTTCATTCGTTTTGCCTGCTCGGCCGAAAGATCCAGCGTCTGGACGGCGCGGTCGACCTCGCCACGGGCTTCCGCGAGGGGTTTGCCCTGCTCGCTTGTGAGGATGCGGGCGATCTCATCGAGACGCTGTTCGACTAGCCGTGCTGTCTCCGAGAGGAGCGTGTAGCGCTCGTAGGCCGACAGCGTCGAGGCCTCCACCGCAGCGTCGGCAGCGTCGATAGCCTCGACGACCTGTTGATCGCTGACTATCGGGACCGAGCCGACGAGATCGCCGTCGTAGGGGTGGATAACGTCGGTTCGCTCCGAGGCGTCGACCCACTTGCCACCGATGAGAACCTGCTTGTCGAGACGTGTGACTACTTCGTGACTCATACTGAAACCGTTGGTAATCAGAATTATAAGTGTTACGCAGCTTTCGTCGCTCTTGGAGTGATAGTCGGGCCGGGCGGTCGGGGATGAGGAGCCGAGCAGTCGGGAATGAGGCAGTGTCGACCTGCAGATGGTCCAAGTTGCGGCTGGCTACTGTGTGCGATCACGCGTTCTGGCCATCTCTCGATTGTTCCGGCCATCTTTCGATTTTCGAGACCGGACGAAACGCTGCAATGCCGACTGACGCCACCGAAGAGGCCGCTTGTGATGGTCGAAGGCCTCCCGGACGTGGCTGTACCGGCATCCAAAATTATAATTGAATGGTGGTCATTGACCTTTTTATGAACCTCTCGGGAACAGTGGTTCCTATGGCCACGCCTACCCACAGGTCCCAGCGATCAGTCGATGTCGAATCACTCAAACAGTTCACAGAAAAATTGGTTGACGGTGGCGTTCACGGGCTCTTTCCTGGAAGCTCAGTCGGTGAGTTTTCGAGTTTGACGACCGCACAGAACCGTCGGGTCGTTGAGACCGTCGTTGATGCCGCTGACGACGAGACGACAGTTATGGCGGGCTGTTGTGACACGAGCGTCGACGCCGTCTTGGACAATATCGAGGCAGTCGACGGTGCAGGTGCCGACGCGGCCGTCGTCGTCGCGCCCTACTATCTCGGGACGACCAGCCCCGGCCTCGAACGGTTCTTTACGGTGATCGCTGACGAGTCGTCGCTCCCGCTGTTGTTATACAATATCCCACAGCTGACGGGCAACAAAATGGGCGTCGACCTCGTCAGAGCGCTGTCAGCCCACGATGACATCGTTGGCCTGAAAGATACCTCGGGTGATCTCACCTATCACCACCAGGTCATCACCGAGACACCCGAGGAGTTCGTCGTGTTTCAGGGTGCGACACAGCTGGCGACCGCATCGCTCGAAGTCGGTGCGAACGGGCTCATCGCCGGGCCGGCAAACGTCTTCCCGGGCGCGATGGCGGAACTCTATGAAGCCTACACCCGCGACGATCTTCGAGAGGCCCAGCGACTGATGCGAGAGGTTGTCACACCGTTTGTCAGCGCCACCAATGATATTCCCACCGCAGCAGCGGTGAAACATCTCGTCGAACAACAGGGGCTCGATATCGGCGAGCCGCTGCCGCCACTGCCGCAGTTGACTGACGACGAGCGGGCTGCACTGAACACGACCTACCGGTATCTCTCCGAGCGGGTAGCAAAACTGACGGCCTAACAACGCGGTCGACAACTGGAGGCCAAACCACACAGTGGAGATTCTTTCTCCAGTCCACAGCATTGTCACCAGCGCCTGCCCACATCATTGTCGCAAGCAATATCGACAACAACGTCTTTCCATAGCATCGTCGACAGTGTCTCCTATCGATTTACCGAGTAGTGACAATCAGGAGACAGTAAGCTATCTCGGCGAGACGAGAGAGATCAAACTGAGTCGATGAGTTAAGTGTCGGTCGACGGTCCGAGAGAGGTGTTAGGCGTTGTTGACTTCGCTATCAATCTCTTCCTGTGCGTCGTTGAGTGCCTCTTCGGGGGTCTTTTCTTGGACGAGGGCTGCGTTGCAGTTCGTGTAGACGATCTCCGAGAACGTCGAATACTGCGGCGTCGCCGGTCGCGCACTGGTCTGGTCGACGATCTCCGCGAACGTCTCCAACTGTTCGGCCTGCTCGTAGTACTCGTCACTGTACAGCTCCTGGCGAACGGGGAGCCGGCTGTGTTCCAGCGCCATGTTCTCTTGGGCCTCCATCGAGGCCATGTAGCTGGCGAACTGCTGGGCCGCCTCCGCGTTCTCCGAGTTGGCGTTGATGAACAGGTTCCAGCCACCGAGACAGGAGTTGTTCGCGTCGGGATTCCCCTCGGCTTTCGGCATCGGCGCAACGTCGAAGTTGCCCTGAACGTTCGAGCCGTCCTCGTTCATGAGCGAGACCGCGTACGGCCAGTTGCGCATGAAGATCGTGTCTCCCTGTTGGAATGTTTGACGGTTCTGGTCGGTCGAAGACGCCGGGACGGACTCGGGTGTGACGTTGTACTCGTGGATGAGGTCGACGGCGTGCTGCAGCGCGTCGATCCCTTCCTGGGTGTTGACGACGAGGTTGCCGTCCTGACGGATCGAACCCCCCATCCCCCAGAGCCAGTTGAGCCACATGATAGTCAGCCCTTCGTTGGAGCCACCCTGCCAGATGTAGCCGTTGAGGTCCTCGTCGGACTGCTGTTGGATATCTTGGGCAATATTGACGAGTTCCATGTACGTCTCGGGCGGGCTGTCGTAGCCGTACTCCGAGAGCAGGTCTGTCCGGTAGTATAGAGCGTTGGCGTCCGTGTGGATCGGCATCCCGTACATCGTCCCATCGATAGTGACCGAGTCGATGGGTGTCTGGAGCATGTTGTCGGTGTGACCCTGTGGGTCGGAAACTTCCGCTGCCCAGCCGTTGCCCGCGAACTCGGCGGGCCAGATGACGTCCATGTTGCCGACGTCGAACGATGACGATCCTGAAACGAACTGGTTGACGTAGTACTCGCGTGTCGACGAGGCGTCCGACGGCGTTTGCTGGGAGTCAAGCGTAATCCCATCCGCCTGATCCTCGAACATCGGAACCAGATCACTGGCGTCGTTGCTGAAGTAACCGGGGTAGACGTACGTCATCGCCGACGACCCGTCACCGTCGCCATCCGAACCCGAACCCGAACCTGAACCTGAACCATCTGTACATCCGGCCAGCAGTGTGGCACTGCCAGCGGCCACAGCCTTGAGGACTCTCCGCCTACGCTTGTCTCTGACATTGCTTGTCATACATATCGTCAATTACTACATACCCTATTAATTGTTATTGTTTTCTATTGATCAACTATAAAAAGGCAGTCGTATTGAACAGCTCTTGACCGCTGATAGGGGAATGACCGGACGAGACTGGGTACTCTGAGCCCGCTGGTGACGAGACTGCTTACAGATCGTTCGCGAGAGAACGGACCTCGTTCCAGAGATCGTCCTCAATTTCGACACGAGTCACAGTCCGGTCGCGCTCTATTGAGCGTTGGCCCGGAAGCCGAATTTCGTCGACGTGGGCAGCCGGTTGGCCGCCGGTCAGATCGGTGAGGAACGCCGAGGCCTGCTGGCCGAAGTCGGGCACGCCCAGTGCCTCGGGATCGATGGCGATGAAGAGATCTCCCTTCGTACAGGGATCTTCAGTGTGGTAAGTGCCGGTGACGTCGGTTCCCATCGCAGCACCGACGAGCCCGCCTGCCAGCACCTCGACGGCGATAGCAAGCCCGGAGCCTTTCGTCCCGCCAAACGGGAGGATCGTCCCATTGAGGGCAGCTTCGGGATCGGTCGTCGGCTGCCCCTCGGCATCGAGTGCGACACCCTTGGGAAGCTGTTGGCCCGTCTCCTGATAGTGAAGCACGGTGCCACGCGCGATGCCCGATGTCGACATATCGAGATTGAACGCCGGATCGGTCGGCAGCCCGATGGCAATCGGGTTCGTTCCCAACACCGGCTCGGTGCCGCCGTAGGGTGGCATCGCCGGCTCCGTGTTCGTGATTCCGATGCCGACAAACCCCTCCTGGAGCAGCTGGTCGGTGTAGTAGCCCAACATCCCGAGATGGTTCGAGTCGTGGACGCCGACCGCACCAACGCCGAACTCCTCGGCACGATCCATCGCCTCGCCCGCTGCTGCGCTGGCAACGACTGGCCCGAGCCGCGAGCCACCGCTAATCGTCGCTGCGCCGCCCCGCTCGGCAACCACTTCGATGGTGCCTTCGGGGTCGACGTTGCCGTGCTCGATGCCACGGACGAATCGTGGAAGACGGAGCAATCCGTGTGAGTGTTTCCCCCGTGCGTCGGCGCTCACAAGGACCTCGGCAGTCTGTCTGGCGTCAGCCTCGGAGATTCCGTGTGCGCGGAAGGCGTCGGTAGCGACCTCGACCGCGCGATGCCGGTCGACCTTCATTACGTCGAGGGGCCGATGCGGTGGATGGCGAACTGACTCTCGCCCATTGCCTCGCTGAGTGTGACCTTGCCGTTGATGATGTCGGCCACCTCGTCCCACAGCTCCTCGGTGGCCCACTCGATGGACTCGTCGCCGACGAGCGCCTCACTGACGTCGACGTCGGTCTGTTCGGGGACTCGCTCGGCGCTGTGGGGGTTGCCGGTGATCTTGATCGTCGGCATCACGGCATTCGAGAGGGTGTGGCCCTGTCCGGTCGAGATGACCATGAAGTGAGCCCCACCGGCACCGATGCCGGTCACGGACTCAGCACCGTGGCCCGGGGTGTCCATGATGTACATCCCCGACTTGTCGGGGATTTTCTCGCTGTAGTCGATGATGTCTTGGATGGGACCGTCGCCGGATTTCACGAGCGCACCGAGGGATTTCTCCTCGATGGTGGTGAGTCCGCCGTCCATGTTGTCGGGGGTCGGCTGGGCACCACGAACGTCGTAGCCGGTCGCTTGGAGACGTTTGTCCCAGTGGTCGACACGATCCAGAATATCCTGTTTGACGTCGTCGTTGACCGCTCGCTCGGCGAGTTCGTTTTCGCCGCCGAAGAACTCCGGCGTCTCGGCGAAACAGCCACGGCCGCCGTGGTCGTCGATAAGCCGCCAGACAGCGCCCGCAGTGGCCTTGTGCTGGCAGAGCCCGCTGGTCGTATCCGAGGTCGCACAGTTGATACCGAACGTGAGTTTAGACATGTCAGCGGGGACCCGGCGCTGGGCGCTGGCGTCCTGGACCATCTCTCGTGCGGCGTCGACCGTCGCGTCCAGCGCCTTCATCACACCCTTCTCCTCGTGGATGTTGATGGAAGCACTCGGCCGGCCGGTTGCGGCGGTGTCTTCGGCCAGTTCGTCACCGTCGACGATCTCGCCGGCGTGGGCGACGACGACTGCCCCGAAGGTATTCGGGTGGGTCGCATACCCTAACAGCGTTCGATACGTCTGGAACACGTCAGGTTTGGTCTGACAGCGACCCAACGGATGTGTGATCGGAATGGCGTCGTCGACGATGTCGGCGGCGCGCTTGACCGTGTCGTTGGCGTACGGTGCCGTCGAGATGATCACGGTGTGATTTCGGATGCCGATACTGCCGTCGTCGCGTTCGTAGCCTAAGAATTCGGACATGGATTACTCGCTGATAGCCGCTACTTCGTTGTCTTCTGCCAGGTCCCCGCGCCCGTAGTTCGATTCGACGTTGTGGACGTGGACGAACGAGCCGGCCGAGATATCCTCGGTCGCGTTCCCGATGGACTTGCCGTACTTCGTGATTGTCTCGCCATCAGCGATGTCCGCGATGGCGATCTTGTGTCCGAATCCGACGTCTTCGGATATTTCGATGGTTCGTTCCTTGTCACCGACGGCGACCGTAACGGTCTCGCCGGCCGTAACGTCACGAAGCGCTGTCGCGACGTTATCTACTGATTCGACTACCTCTAGGTATCTGTCCGCCATACAGGTTCCATAACTAAAGTCCGTGTTTATAATGCTTTCTCAAGGGGCTACGACACCCGGTTGTCGACCTATAAGAGGAGCGTGACTGCACCGAGCGCCAGCAGGCTCACGGTAATGAACTGCGCGAGGACGACCAGAAGCGGACCCGTTCCGGTCGACCGGAGCTGGCGCGGATTCAGTTCGAAGCCGAGGCCGACAAACGCCAGCGTGAACAGCCAGTCACTGACCGTCCCGACGGCGGCCTGCGCGCTCGAATCCACGACGCCGAGGTTAGCGAGCAGTGCGACCAACAGGAATCCGACGAGGAATTTGGGAAACCGATACCAGATCTCGGTGGCGTTGGTTCGCTCGGTGTCACCTGTGTCGCTCGTATAGTAGAGCGCATAGGCAACGGCCAGCACGCCGATGAACGTGTTTCGGACGAGTTTGGTGATCGTCGCCCACTGGCCTGCCGTCTCGGAGACCGCAAAGCCGACCGCCGCCGCGGGCCCGGTCGAAAAGAGACTCAAGCCGGCCCAGACGCCGAACAGACGGTCCGGCAGCCCCAACACGGCTCCGAGAATCGGGAACACGACGAGGGTAATCGCGTCGAACAGCAACACCGTCCCCGCCGCGTAGCTGATATCGGCCTCGTCGCCGTCGATACTCCCGGCCACCGCGAGGACCGCCGAGACACCACACACGCTCGCGCCCGCAGCCAGCAGTGAGCGAGTGTGTGATTCGATGCCGACCTGTCGACCAACGATTTCGACGAACAGCACACCTACAATGACGATGCCGATTGCCAATCCCACAACGAGTGGGCCGGTGGTCACCAGCTGTCCGACAGTCAGTTGGGCACCGAGAAGGACGATGCCGGTCTCCAAGAGGAGTTTGTGTCGGTCGACGCCCGATTCGGCCCACTCGGGCATGCCGACCACTGCCGCGACGATGACGCCGATACCGATCGCGGCGATGAGTGGACTCACGGGGGTTGCTGAACCGATAGCTCGTGCGACCGCAGCCAATCCCAGCAGGACGGCTATTCCCGGCAGGACCGCTCGAAGCGACACCATTAGAGTGCCAGTGACAGCGCGAGGACGATCAGAACGCCCAGAGCGGTTGCCTTCCAGCCGCGATCTGCCTTCATCACGAGCCGTCGACAGCGAGTCAACAGGCTATCGGTCCGACTGCGCAAACGGATGCCAGTCATCTATGGGAAAGCCTGCCGCACAGTCGACCAAAAGTATACCGGAACGATTGTGAACACATACCGGAATGGCCGTCAAGCGGTCACAGTTGCACCCCCGTAGATTTATAATGAAAGACTACAGCCATTGAGACGAATGGCAGATACAGCCGATAGTTCGCCCATATCACCTGACGCGGAAGGGTCGGGGCGACAGAATAGATTACAGCGGTATCGTGACCTCCGGTTCTCCGAGGAGGAGCTGGCGGTAATCCTGCTAACCCCAGTGGTGTCGTTCCTGTGTGTAGTGTCGTTCTACCCGATTTTCGACACAATCATGGCGAGCCTCCACAGTGGGTACGTTCTGGAGATGAATCCGAGGCAGTTCGTCGGCCTCGAAAACTACCGGAGCCTCCTTGGTGACGGTCCACTCCTAGACCGGATACTCAACGGTGGTGGGTTCTGGAACGCGCTGCGCGTCTCGCTCATCTACACCTTCGTCAGCGTGCCGATCGAGCTTGTCTTGGGTCTCGGGCTGGCGCTCCTGCTCAACCGAGAGTTCAAAGGGAAGTACTTCGCACAGGCAGCGATCCTGTTCCCGTGGGCGATCCCCACGGTGATCAACGCCCGCATCTGGGCGTGGATGTTCAACGGGCAGTACGGTGTCGTGAACGACCTGCTGATCCGCATCGGGATCTTCGAGTCAGCGTTCCCGTTTCTGGCGAAACCGGATACGGCACTGATCGCGATGTTGTTCATTACCATCTGGAAGACCAGTTCGTTCATGGCGCTCATCCTGCTGGCCGGGCTCCAGTCGATCCCCGATCACCTCTATGAGGCCGCGCGGATGGACGGTGCTTCACGCGTTCGGCAGTTCTGGGACATCACACTGCCCCTGCTGAAACCGACGTTGCTGGTCGCGCTCATCTTCCGGACGCTGCCCGCATTTCAGGCGTTCGGCCTCCCGTTCGGCCTGACCGGTGGTGGCCCGGCATCCGCAACGACGACGCTCGTCCTGTTCGACCACCAGCTGACGTTCAACCGTCTCAACTTCGGTGAGGGGGCGGCAACGGCAACGATCATCACCCTCATCGCGGCCGCAATCGCAATGATATACGTTCAAACACTGTACGAACCGGAGGTGCGCTGAGATGAGCCACGATTCAAACAGTCTCGAAATCGAGCGGTTTCAGTGGGTCGGCAAGAAGGTCGGCTTCTACGGAAGCATCTTCATCATCGCCCTCGTCTCGGTGTTCCCCATCCTCTGGATGTTCATCACGTCGCTCAAACAGCCGGGCAACATCGTCACCTTCCCGGTCGAGTACATCCCCCGCGACCCGACACTCGCGAACTACCGTGCAGCGTTCGAAGGGGCACCGTTCTTCCGGTACATGCTCAACAGCGCCATCGTGGCCACCGGGACAGCTATCCTCTCTGTCTTCTTGGGGGCGATGGCTGGCTATGCGCTCTCGCGGCTTCGATTCCGGTTCAAGCTCCCGGTGCTCCTGCTCATCCTCGGGACGGCAATGCTTCCGTTTATCGCCCGGCTGATCCCGCTGTTCAGCCTCGCCCGTTCGTGGGGGCTGTTGAACAACTATCTGGGACTGATTATTCCGTACACCGCCTTCCAGCTTCCCTTCGCAGTCTGGATCTTCCAGGCGTACTTCAAGGAGTTACCCGACTCCCTGGAGGAGGCGGGGCTGATGGACGGTCTCTCGCGTATCGGCGTCCTGTTCCGCATCATCCTGCCGGTCTCGGCCCCGGCGATGGCGACCGCGGCTATCATTGTCTTCATCTACGCCTGGAACGAGTTCCTGTTCGCGCTGACGTTCATGACTGAGGATTCGATGCGGACGATCACCGTCGGGATCGCACTCTACCAGGGTGAGTTCCAGTACCCGTGGGGAACCATCTCCGCGGCCGTCTTCATGTCCGTGATCCCGCTAATCTTGTTCATGCTGTTCTTCCAGCGAAAAGTCGTGGAAGGACTCACTGCGACCGGCAAAGCCTGACTTCATACCAACCTTCGTTGTTCCTTTTCTCGATATCGGACCAAAACACAGTAGCCTGAGAGCCGGCTTTTTTAATAGTCGACTCTGCAGAACGCGACTCGACGACGATATAGACAGGAAGTCGACTACGTTCCGTAGACAGCAAGTCGACTACGCTACAGAAACTGGAAGTCGACAAAATAAACAAAGAGCCGACTACTCGTTGACGATGTTCGTCGGCTCGCCGCCGTCGAGCACGGTCCGCACGATCTCCGTGACGGTACGACGGCGCTGGTCGTTGGCCTCCTCGCTGTACCACGCGACGTGGGGGGTCGTCAGCACCTTCGGATGGTCACGGAGCCGGTCGTCGGCTGCGGGCGGTTCGTCGGGAAACACATCGAGGCCCGCGCCGGCGATTTCGCCAGCATCGAGCGCCTCGACGAGCGCGTCGCCGTCGACAATAGGGCCGCGGGCGACGTTGACGAAGTACGCCCCCTCGTTCATCTGCTGGAAGGCCTCTGCGTCGAACAGCTCGCGGGTTTCGGGTGTTAGCGGGGAGTGGACGGTGACGAAATCCGACCGAGCCAGCAGCTCCTCAAACTCGACGAGCTCAGCGGGGTCGGCGGCGAGATCTGCCTCGGTGAGGAACGGGTCGCTGGCGACGACATCGGCACCCAGTGCGGCGGCGCGTTCGCCGACCGCTCTGCCGATGGCACCGTAGCCGACAACGCCGACGGTCTGGGTCGACAGCCGGTGGATCGGCATCGCAACGTCACGGTCCCAGCCACCGTCGGCGACGTCCGCGTCGTAGCTCTTCAGCCCACGCGAGAGCGCGAGGTAGAGCGTCAGCGCGTGGACCGACACCTCCTCCAGACAGTAGTCCGGGACGTTCGTGACGGGGATTCCGTGCTCGGATGCAGCCTCCACGTCGATGTTGTCGACGCCGATGCCGTACCGGGAGATAACCCGGCAGTCCTCGAGGCTGTCGATGGCCGCCCTGTCGAGCTCGTAGCGGAGGTTGATGACCGCGTCGGCCCGAGCCAGCGTCTCGTGAGAGTTGGCCGCCTCCGCTCCCACGGCGCTGGTTAGTTCGACGACGTCGGCGATATCGGCCAGTCCGTCGCGTTCGATCGAGAGGTCCGTGAAGTCGTGGTCAGTAACGACGACAGTGTACTCGGACATTGTGAGAGCTTAGATGATCAGGTCGTAGCCGTCGACGAGATACTGCTCACAGAGATCTCGGTTGAGTTCGACACCCAGTCCGGGGCCCTCGGGGACGTCGATGTAGCCGTCCTCCAGAATCGGGCCGGAACCCTCGACGCGAGTGCACATCTCGTTCCACCACGGCACGTCGCGGGAGTGCCACTCCATACAGAGGAAATTCGGGATCGCCGCCGAGACGTGTGCGCCAGCAACAGTTCCCAGCGGGCTGGAGATGTTGTGTGAGGCGACCGGGATGCCGTAGAGATCACAGACCGTGGCAATATCGACGTACTCGCCGAGCCCGCCACACTTGTTGATATCCGGGGCGGCGATATCCATCATCCCCTCGCGGGCGGCCGTGTTGAACTGGTTGGCCTTCACGAGGTTCTCGCCGGTCAACACCGGCATATCCAGCGCTTGGGTGACGCGCTTTTGGGATTCGGTTTTCTCCGGCGGGACGGGGTCTTCGAGCCACGCCAGATCGAACCGTTCGAGCTTCTTGCCGAGACGGATCGCGGTTTCGGTGGTGAAGTTCCAGTGGAGGTCCATCCCGAGATCGATGTCGTAGCCGATCTCGTCGCGAACGGCCTCAACGAGACTGACCTTGTGTTCGAGCGCCTCGTTGTCCATCCGACGGTTGGCCTCGTCGTAGCTGGCGTGGGTCGGAACGTCGAGATCGAATTTCAGCGCCTCGAACCCCTCGTCGACGACCTCGCGGGCTGCACGTGCGTAGGACTCCGGCGTGTAGACATCCTTGGGATCGTGGTCGCGGGCCTCGCCCAGCGACTCGCCGCCGTGGGTGTCACAGTAGATCTTGATCTCGTCACGGTATTTCCCGCCCAGAAGTTCGTACACCGGTACGTCGAACAGTTTGCCCTTGATATCGTAACAGGCGGTCTCGATGGCGGTGAACGCCGCCTGCCCGATGCGACCACAGCCGGTATAGCGCTGTTCGAGCAGTTCACGGACGCGGTCGGTATCGAGTGGGTTCTCACCTTCGAGATCGATACCAACCCGGCCAGCCATATCGAGGGCGGCTTCGGCGCGGAACGTCTCGCCCAGCCCGTAGACACCGGCATCCGTTTCTACCTTCACAATCCCCCACGTGAAGTTGCCCGCGATAGCCATCGTCTTGATATCGGTAATCTTCACGTCCCGTTCGGGGGGTCGGTGCGTCTCCTCCATACCCATGTCCCGCCATGGAACGCCGCCGTCCTGCGGGATTCGGTAATCAGGTTGGTCATTTTGCGTCATCACCTTGCCAGTCGGATAATACATGGTTAAAGATTGTGGTGAATACCGGAATATCAGTCGACTCGCCCAACGACCAACGGGGCGTTCCGTCGTCTTTGTCCATCGAGAACGCGTCATCATGACGATCGGAGCCGCTGAGACGATCCTGTCGCACAGTAATTAACGAACACATTCAGGAACGACGGGTAGTTTTAATAGTGATACTCTCCCCCACCCGAGTAGGATGACGAGCGAACGCATTACAGTCGCTGCAGTGACCGACTACGCTGTCGAAGGGGATACCCTCCGGTTCGACTGCGAGATAGCAGCTCCAGAGACCGTCACGCCCCGGCGTATTCCGGTGATGCTGACCGTCTACGACCCACGAACCTTCCGGTTCAAATTACAGGCGAATCCGGAGGTCCCGACCGACAGCGAGTATCCGCCGCTGGATACCGACGCCGTCGCGTCCGATGTCGACCTTGCGGTAACCGAGGCCGACGGCATGCTCACCGTCGACACCGGCGCGCTCGAAATCGTGGTCGGCCTCGAGGAGTGGTCGTTCGCAGTTCGGGACGCCGAGACGGGCGACACAGTGTTCGAGGAACAGCGAGCCGACCCCGACGTGTTCGGTCGACAGCGCGTCGACGCGCTGGGATTCACACAGGAGGAGATCAACCACAACCCCCGGCGCGTAGCCGAGACGGGCACCTCGTTCCGACTCTCGCCCGACGAGAAGATCTATGGGGCCGGCGAGCAGTTCGTGGATTTCGACCGGCGTGGCCGCGAACTCGACCTCTGGCACGAAGAACCGCTGGGGACCGAAACCGAACGCGCCTACAAAAACATCCCGTTCCACCTCTCGACGAACGGCTACGGGCTCCTGCTCGACACGACGGCTCGGGTCCACTACGACTTCGGAAAGTCGTCGACGGCCTCGGGGACGATGTCGGTCGCAGACGACGAGTTCGCCTTCCTCTTCTTTTACGGCCCGTCGTTCCGGGAGATCATCCAGCGCTACACCGCCGTCACAGGTCGACCATCGCGGCCGCCGAAGTGGTCGTTCGGAACGTGGATGTCCCGGCTGGGTTACGAGTCACGTGAGGAACTTGAGGAAGTCGCAGATCGGCTCCGTGCCGAGGAGATCCCCAGCGACGTCCTCCACCTCGATCCCTTTTGGATGCGTTCGAACAAGTCGACGGACATGGAGTGGGACACCGACCAGTTCCCCGACCCCGAGGAGATGATCTCGGAGCTCCGCGACGACGACTTTCGGCTCTCGCTGTGGGAGCACCCCCACGTCCCGGTCGGCACTGACGCCTTCACCGAGGGAGCAACAGAAGGATACTTTGTCACCGACGGCACCGGCAGCCCCTACGTGATGGACCACACCTGTCAGGGTGACTATCGCGGGGCGCTCGTCGACTTCACCGATCCCGACGCCGTCGAGTGGTGGAAGGACAAACACCGTCGACTGCTCGAACAGGGCGTGGCCGTCTTCAAAACCGACTACGGCGAGTACGTCCCGGAGGACGCCGTCTTCGCCAACGGCAAGAGCGGGAAGGTGATGCACAATCTCTATCCGTATCTCTACAACGAGGCTGTCTACGAGACAGTCGAGGAAGTAAACGGGCCGGAGGAGGCCGTCGTCTGGGGGCGGTCGGCGTGGACTGGCAGCCAGGCGTTCCCGATGCACTGGGGCGGCGACCCACAGACCAGCTGGAACGGGATGAGTGCGGCGCTCCGCGGCGGCCTCTCGGCGTCGCTGTCGGGGATCGCCTTCTGGAGCCATGATATCGGTGGGTTCCGCGGAACGCCATCGGACGCAGTGTACACTCGATGGTCACAGTTCGGGCTGCTCTCCTCGAACAGCCGCTGTCACGGAACGACGCCGCGAGAGCCCTGGGAGTTCGGCGACGACGCGCTCGATATCTTCCGCGAGTACGCCCGCCTGCGCTACCGACTGATGCCGTATCTCTACACCTACGCCGAGGTGGCCGCACAAACTGGCCTTCCGGTCGTCCGCCCGCTCGTACTCGAATACCAGGATGACCCCAGCGTCCACCGACTGGACACCCAGTTCCTGCTGGGCGAAGACCTGCTCATTGCACCAGTGTTCACCGACAGCGGGACGCGTTCGGTGTACCTCCCGGAGGGCGAATGGCGCGACTTTTGGACCGACGAGCAGTATCACGGGAGCGGGACCGTTCACGTCGACGTCGAGATCGACGAGATGCCGATCTTCGTCCGTGCTGGCAGTGTGATTCCGCAGCGTGAGCCGACTCAGTCCATCCAAGCAGGGACACCGGAGCAGCTCGAACTTGACGTGCTGCTGGCCGATGGCGAGGCCCAGGGCCGGTTCTACGACGCTGATGCCGACGAACTGGTGGAGATCACTGTCGAGGAGACCAGCGGAACGGTCTCGGTCGACCTCGGCGGCGCGAGCCCGGACCGGGTGAGCCTTGATATACGCGGTCTGAGTGCTGACGACGCTGACGACACTGACGCCGATGCTATCGTTGGGGTCGACGATGTCGTCGTCGACGGCCAAACGATCGCCCACGTCGAGTCTGATCCCGTCGCTGGTGAGTGGACGACCACACCGATGGGACTGACAGTCATCGTCTAAGCCGGTATCGAGAGATACCGGTATCTGAGTCGGTGTCGAGAATTGTCGAATCTCGAATCATTTTGTGGATAGATATCGTTGGTTGAGTCAGTATCGAGGGGGTGGATTTATTAGCCGAGATAGTAAACGGTCACAAAACCAACGTTGGTGAACAATGGGACGCTTACAACTAAACGATTTGACGAAAGTGTTCGAATCGAGCAAGCAAGAAATCGTCGCCGTCGACGATCTGAACATCGAAATTCGGGACGGGGAGTTCCTCGTCTTGGTCGGTCCATCCGGCTGCGGGAAGTCGACGACCCTACGCTGTATCGCAGGGCTCGAAGAGACGACTTCCGGCCAGATACAGTTGGACGACCGGGATATCACCCATCGAAAGCCGAAAGAACGGGATATGGCGATGGTGTTCCAGAACTACGCCCTCTACCCGCACATGACTGTCGAGAAAAACATCGGCTACGGACTGAAGATTACGACCGACCTGTCGAAAGACGAGATCAAAGAGCGTGTCAAGGAGACTGCCGAACTGCTCGAAATCGAAGAACTACTGTCGAAAGAGCCCGGTGACCTTTCCGGCGGGCAGCAACAGCGGGTCGCGCTCGGCCGCGCGATAATCCGCAAGCCAGCAGTGTTCCTGATGGACGAACCGCTCTCGAACCTGGATGCAAAACTCCGGACAACGATGCGGACAGAGATCCAACAACTCCAGCAAGACATGGATATCACGACGATCTACGTCACCCACGACCAGACCGAGGCGATGACGATGGGTGACCGCATCGCGATCCTCGACGGCGGTGAACTCCAACAGATCGGCGAGCCCTTGGAGTGTTACCACCGCCCAGTCAACCAGTTTGTCGCCGGATTCGTCGGCTCGCCATCGATGAACTTCCTGTCGGTACGCCAAGACGGGTCGACGCTCCATCACGAGAAGTTCGACTACAAGATCGGCAGCGAGACCGAGGACGCACTGGTCGACGCCAGTCAGAATTTGACGATGGGAATCCGACCCGAACACATCACGCTCACGAGCAGCGACGAGGAGAACACCATCCCGACGACAGTCAAGGTCACCGAACCGATGGGAGAGATCACCTACGTCTACTTCGATCTCGGCGAGGAGACCTACACCGCCAGTATCAACGGCGAACGCCGCATCGAAGCCGGGCAGGATATCCACGTCGTGTTCCCCGAAGAGAAAATCCACATCTTCGATGGCCGCTCCGGAAAGGCGGTCAAAAACAGTCAACTCGACGAAACGGCCGACGCGATCACGATTTAACTGCGTTTGCTTGTCGCGAACACTTAAGTGTCTCTTCGTTTTAGATGTCTTCATGAGCAACACACCCTCCGGACGTCGCATACAGGCCGTCCAGATTACCTGTGACATTCTCGAAGCCTTGCGAGAGTTGGATGGGGCGGGTGTCTCTGAACTCGCAGCCCATCTAGATCGCTCAAAGGGAACGATTCACAGCCACCTAGCGACGTTAGCCGACAACGAGCTCATCGTTAAACACGGCGACAACTACGAGATCAGCCTTCGATTCGTCGACATCGGAGAGTACGCGAAAAACCAGATTGATATCCATGAGGTGGCCAAAGCCGAGGTCGACCGCCTCGCCGAGGAGACCGGCGAAGTCGCCCATTTCATGGTCGAGGAACACGGTCGGGGGGTCTATCTTCACAAGTCTTCCGGGGAAAACGCCATTCAAACGGCGTCCTACACCGGGAACCGGAAGGATCTCCACTGCACGGCGCTCGGGAAAGCGATCCTCTCCCAGCTCCCGACCGAACGGGTCAACGAAATCATCGACCGCCACGGACTCCCACAGCGGACCGAAAAAACCGTTTCGAGCCGTGAAGAACTGTTCGATGCACTCGAAACCGTCCGAGAGCAGGGCGTCGCCTTCGACGACGAGGAAATTCTACAGGGATTGCGCTGTATCGCCGCTCCCATCCAGCACCCCACTGGAGATATTTGTGGCGCGATCAGTATTTCCGGACCAACCAGTCGCTTCAAAAGCGACCGGTTCCACGAGGAGCTTCCCGAAGTCGTCAAAGGCGCCGCCAACGTTATCGAAGTCAACGCGACACAGGTCTAACTGTTTACGCCTCACGAACAGCCACGCTGGTGGCATCCACGAAATTTGATGGATTTGGGAATGGTTCAAACGTGAGATCAGTATTATCATCTCAGTCGCTTCAACTGTGTGTTTGTGAGTGGCGAATCCTGGCTCAATCGGTGGATATCCGAGTCTTAACCGGTCGAATTGGTTAAAAGAAATAATGGCTCTGTAGTTTCGCTAGACTGCGGTCGATTTGGGCTATTTGAAGCTCTATTGTCACCCAACATTATTTGAATATAAAATCTATTTGCTTACTTTTCCCGTTTATTTTCGGCTAAACCGATAGACTGCGGTTAGTTCTAGTTATTCGTCTCTGTACAAGGATTTTGATCAATATTGAGCCAATTGCAGTGCCGTCTAGCGAAACTACAGAGCTGAACTTATTATATTCGCGATTCGCGAACACGATATGGTCGCTACGGATGTTCCAGGGTTTTTTGTTGCTTGTGCCCACATACGTGTGTAGCCACTCATATCAGTCCACAACGGTCGACGACGAACAGTACGGCTGATTGATTGACGAATGTATGTTGAATCAGCATATACAGGAGCTAAGATGGATAAATTGCTGAGGAGAACTGATAGATTCGGTCCCGGACGACGTTCATCGAGAGAGTCAGCCACGGCCCCACTGCGAAGTTTTGATATAGTTCACTCCTACGCGTTCGCAACAGCCAAACGACTTGGCGTAGATCGCCAGTTGTTGTTGACAGGCCTTCACAGGAGAGCCAGTTACACTCGAAGAGGGTTAGATGGACTCGGTTTGCGGGTAGCTGTTGTTGAGTACCTGTGTATCTTCTTTTAGTAGTGCGACTACGAAGTAGTCAGAGTAACTAGAAAGTTAGGGACAAGCTATGCGAGGTGGCCGGAGTCGACTGCGTTAATTGAGTCCGATCCGGATTAGTTATAGTATAATAACAAGAAGGGATACCAAGTGCTTTCTATGACAAACATATGACCGTCATATTTATCTGCCAATAGGTCCCAACCATTTTCAACTACATGGCCCAATTCGTGGGTAATAGATAATATAACCAACGCTGCATCTGGTCGAACAGGGAAAGTAGCACGTATTCTTAGTGAATATTACAGTTCAGATATTGGGGGATGAATTAGTAGTGAGGTGGACAGCCAAAGACAATCGTATGAGCCTCCGCGACCTTGCAGACTATTTCAATAAGCAGCTGCTCAAATCACAGCTTGACCAGCAGCGAGTCGATATGCTTCCCGGAGAAATCGACAATATGTATACCTTGCTTACTGATGAGGATGTGACCAGCGGAACGCGAATTCAAGCAGAAAACCGTCTCAGTGAACACGACGTCAACGTCGAGGACCTTCGTTCGGATTTTGTCAGTCGATAGTTCGATCTTACGACACTCTTGGACCGTGGTGGGTGTGACTGTGACCTATCCTGAGGCACAAACAGACATCCCCCAGAAATACTGTTTGATTATCACATAGTGGTAATACACAGTATCTATGACGAGTATAGGTTCGTCATATCTCTGAACATCAAACCAACCTTTTAGTAACCTCACAGAACACTCTTTACTATAATGAGTCAAACGCGTAACGACCAACAGACTGCTCAGATCGAAATCACGAACATCGGTGGTATCAATCAATCAGCGCTGACACTGCACTCCGGTGTGAATGTTCTCACTGGAAAAAACGCAACGAATCGGACATCGTTTCTCCAAGCGATCATGGCTGTCAGTGGGAGCGAACAGACATCACTCAAAGCGGACGCCGAGCAAGGGGAAGTCGTCCTCATGATGGGAGAGGATCAGTACACACGAACGATCACGAGACAAAACGGTAGCCTCTCTTTTGATGGACAACCATACCTCGACGATCCGATTCTTGCCGATCTGTTCGCTTTTTTGCTCGAAAATAACGAAGCACGTCGGGCTGTCGCAAGAGGAGACGACCTCCGTGAAATACTGATGCGACCGGTCGACACGATAGAAATCGAGCGAGAGATCACAAATTTACAATCCGAACGCGACGAGATCGACACGCAGTTACAGCGTCTCGACTCGCTCGAAGAGCAACTCCCGAACCTAGAGGCGAACCGTCGACAGCTCGAAGACAAGATCGCTGACAAGGAAGCGGAGTTGGCCGACAAAACCAGCCAGATCGAGTCCCTCGATACGACTGTCGACGAGACGAGAGAGGAAAAGAACGCATACGAATCGAAGATCGATACACTGAGTCAGGCACGTAAGGAACATCAGCGGATAGAAAAACGGATTGAGTCCGAACGGGAGAGTATCAAAAGCCTCCAAACGGACCGTGACGAGTTGACCGAAGAGTTAGAGAGCTACGACCGTGTCCCCGACACTCGAATTTCAGAGATCGAAGGGGAGGTTCAGCGCCTCCGCGGGCAGATGCAACAGATTGATTCGACAGTTAGCGATCTTCAGTCGGTCATCCAGTTCAACGATGAATTCCTCGAAGAGGGCCGGCCCCCATTTCTGCAAGATCTGGACGGTGATAATGGCTCGACGGGCGACGAGCTAACTGAGCAACTGGTGAGTGGTTCTACGGACGTCACCTGCTGGACCTGTGGGAGTAGCGTCGAGACGGCCAAAATCGAATCCACACTCGATGATCTTCGAGAGATACGCAACGACAAGATGGATCAGCGGCAGACGTTTCAGAGCCAGGTGACGATCTGCAGGACGAGAAATCCTCACTTGAGCAGACACAACGGACCCACGAGCGACTACAGCAGAAACTCGCTACTGTTGAAGCCGAAATTGACGACCGTACGGCAACCGTGGAAGACCTCGAACAACAGCGAACAGAGGAACAAACGCGGATCGAGAGCCTCGAATCGGAGGTTAACGAACTCGAAGACGTCGGAGAAAGCGAGATACTCGACCTTCAAAAGGAGACGAGTCGAATAGAAGTCAAGATAGAGCAGCTCACATCGGACCTTGATGATATTAAAGCCCAAATTGTTGACACCGAATCGAAACTCGACGACCGCAAGAGCCTCCAACAGCAGCGAGACGAAATTTCCGAAGAACTCTCTACCCTCCGGACGAAAATCGAGGATCTCCAAACCAACGCAGTCGAGGAATTCAACTCCCACATGGATGCCCTGTTGGATCTGCTCAGTTACGAAAACCTCGAACGGATTTGGATCGAACGTACCGAGAAGGAGGTCCGCGAGGGGCGACGCAAAATCACCAAAGACCAGTTCGAACTGCACGTGGTCCGCAGCACTAACTCTGGGACGGTATACGAGGATGTCGTCGACCATCTTAGTGAGAGTGAACGAGAAATAACTGGTCTCGTGTTCGCGCTTGCTGGCTATCTCGTCCACGAGGTGTACGACCATGTTCCGTTTATGCTCCTCGACTCCATCGAAGCAGTCGACTCGGACCGTATTGCACAGCTCGTCGACTACCTCTCTAGTTACTCTGACTATCTCGTCGTCGCACTGCTGGAAGAAGACGCACAGGCACTCGACGATA
>Ga0208135_100219_pt1 | contig 44461 bp, 52 predicted proteins | sample AntDeeMetag02WF5_FD_184757 | JGI IMG/M metagenome (GOLD analysis project Ga0208135, IMG submission 184757) | Saline lake microbial communities from Deep Lake, Antarctica - Antarctic Deep Lake Metagenome 02WF5 (SPAdes) (version 2) | ecosystem: Environmental > Aquatic > Non-marine Saline and...
ACCGCATTCCAGTCTGGGATACCAGACACCACTGGAGTTCGCGACGCAGTATCGAACCGGCCAATCCAGGCCCAAAACTTGGGATATCACTAAGTAGGTGGTGGTTAAGTTACTGGGGGCAGGTCACCCCGACGAAAATGGCAAGCCAGAGCTTCATTCGTGATGCTTTGATATCCATTTTAGAAACTTTTATTGCTTGGGCTAATTTGACCTAATGATCTTGGACACACTTAAAAAGTCGTAAACTAACACAAACCAGGAGGTGTTAGGTTTTGGCAAGACATTCTTTTACAATAGATTTAAAACACGAAGCAGCCAGTTTTGGTTGTTGATCACAACTACACTGTCCAGCAAGCCTGCGAGGCGATGGGAGTAAGTGATAACTGCCTCCGTCGCTGGGGCAAGCAGCTGCGACAAGAGCGCTCAGGGGTGCGGTCAGTGGTTCTGGGACAAGTGGGTCGATTTAGCGGCGCGTACCGAGGACTCGTGAACCTGGATGCCTGGGAATCGACCTTTTTACTCCTTCGGTGAGCCAAGCCAAGGCCACTGTTGAACAACAGCTTTATGTCCAAAAAGAGCGCCTAGCCCGAATGTCTCATGAGAAATTCGGACTAGATCGTTTGCGGATCGGCCTAAGACCTGGCAACGGAAAGCATGAACTGGTCACACAAGGGTTTTATGCCAACTTCCAAACCTGAAGCGCACTGCCACCACAAAGCAAAATTCCAGCAAACCATGCATAACAGGGTAAGCTGTATTGCACCCCTCTAATCCGATTGATGACGTAGGTAAAAAGCAGGGACAGAACCGGCCAGAAGGCATTAATGATGACCGTCTTTAACATTCCCACCGATTCCAACGCAGCGAAAAAAATCGCATACGCCAGGCCAAAACTTAAAATACCATGGAGAGCAAAAGGGAACAGCCACCAACACAGAAGCTCCCTTTCAAGAAACAGCTTTCTACTGCAAAACAGCATAACGGGGAGTATTGTCAGCGTGCCGAACAAAAGGGAGACAAAATTATCAGCCAGAGGAGTTTGACCAGAAAGCCCCAGGACCATGAAGGTCTCACCCAGCGACCACGCCATCGCGGTAAGCACTCCCAAAAGTACCGCTTGAATGGAAATTTTCCCCTGTAGCGCGGTGACAATAAAAATGCTGACGCCAGCGGCGATCAGAGCAATCGGAAGCACTAGGTCGACGCTCAGAGCCTCGCCCAGGAAGAGCGCTGCGAATATGATCGAAAGCAGAGGCTTGAGTTTAGCGAACTGAGCTGCCACTTCGGTCTGGCCGCTAAAGGCAATCGCTGTAGCGTAGTAAATGCCTGTAGCCAGCGGAAAGGTAAACGCACCCGCCGCAGCTAGATGCCAATTAATACTCAGCTTGGCACCGCTCGCCAAAGCCCAGCCTGCCAGACTAATTGTCGCGGACAATAGTGCAACGAACAGGCCTAATAGAACGCCATGAATACCCAATCTCTGAGGAACATTACTTAATCCGATGTTGATGATTGGCGCAGACAACGCCCATAAAACAGCACTAATTAATGGCAATGTATAACCGGGCCAAACATCAGCTGGCGGGATATTTATTAGTTCCATAAAACTAAGTAAACATATACAGAACAGGGCAGAAATACGCCAAAAAATGTCACTCTAATAATCAGTCTGACCCTCTCCTCGGCAAAGTCAGAATACAGAATACTCCTAATTAGGCTGCGGTCAATCTCATCGTTTTTATCCATAAAATCATTATCGACAGTTGCATAGTGTGGAAACCAGTGATGGTAGCCAACCGACATAGTAATCCATAGCATAATTGAAGCAATCAGGCCGCTATGTATTGCCGCAAAGCTGGTAATTCCCAAAATAAGGAAGATGAGCCCCATATACTTTGGATTCAAGGTAAACCGGTAGAAATTTCGAACCATCGTCAATTCGATCTTTTCTGTCAAGTAGCGATTAAACATTGATTCGAGCGCATCCACAGATAACAAAAAAGAAACAAACGCAATAAACGATGACAGTGCCGAAAGGGTCAAGAAGACGCTCTCCCATACAAAGGGTAACGATAAGAGGTCCTCTCGCAAAAGCAAGTAGTGGTTGGTCTGTACAAGGAGAATAAGGCTTCCCGCAATCATAATGGCGACGGCCGTCATCCCCGCTCGCGCCTTTTCGCGATAGCACGCCTCAAGTTGGTGTTTGATGGAAAAGGGATCATCGATATTGTCGTAGTTGCCGCCAGCTCTATTCCACTGCACGCTCGAAGCTGTAAGCATACGCCTGAGCGTAGCCACATTGAGAAATTTCAAGTTCTTGTTCGATGAGAAGTAGGTTAGCCAATATCCTATGTATACACTCAATGACAGTAGATATACAATCCTTGAATCGGAAAGTTCTAAAACCATCAAGCTTGATGGCGAACTGATAATAACTATGTATATAAGAAAAAATACCAGAGTAGCGAAGCCTAAAATTGGAACAGCGGCGCTACTGGCTTTCCAGTCTCTGACTGAAAAATCGTTATTATACAGAAGATTCAGTTTGGCAACAGTATTCTTAAAGAAATCACATTGCTTGAGATCTTTAACCAGTGAAGCGCTTTCTGTTACTTCATCTTCAGATAAATCGGTGATTTCGGAATGCTTAACTACCTTGGTTGACTCAAATATTTCCTTTCCAAAGTACAATGACTTTAGGTTGTTGACACTGACCGGCCCGTGCCAACAACCCTCATCAAAGTAGTACCATTCCAACCGATCATCTTCTGACATCAGTTTATCTCTCAGTGGCCACCCAAACATCCTGATCGTGTCTGTAGGGTTTGAAGCACAGTTTTCTTGATCCTACCAAACCGTGGTGGGGATTTGGTTATTTTCTACTGCCCCAATTCAGAATCTCGGGGGGTCATCAGCGCGTTCGCTGGCCTGACTTATTGGCTATTCTGTCATATTCGTGCGCCAGCAAAAGTCTGGTCACTTAGAAATCGGCTGCGAACAGCCGACGAAACTGTATCTGGAGTCTCGTGGGTCACCAATCCTTCTCACCCAAGTTTGGCCACTGATCCTTACCTTTCGGTGGTTTTGGCTTTCGGGCCCTCACTGCCCCGAAAACGTCATCTTGCACCGGCGTTTCGCGGGCCCGCCATGTTTGCGAATCGTGCTCTCACCGGCGCATCAGTGATAGCCTACGCCACCGGAATCCTGAAAGAGCCTGAGCCGTGGCGGCACCTCGCACTCTCATCTTCAATCTGCACAAATACTGGGACGTTATCGATTCGCTCGCGCGGGCAAGCCGTGAGACCCAGAGCTTTACCCGTGAACAGGTGCTTGGCGCAATTGATAACCACCATCCCGGAATCACCCAGGCCGAGCGCGAGGGCATACTGCACACACTCTGCCAGTCTGATCTTCTGACCATCCCCGCCCGCACAGAGGTCTTCGAACTCAACTCGCTGGTTCTGGATTTCGTCCGTGGGCTCACGCGCGAGCACGAGTTGGGGCTCTCGGCGGTACTCAAGGCGCGTATCGAGGCCGTTCGCGAGGCCACCTCCTCGCTGAACGATGGTATCGCCGCCGCGGACACGGAGCTGATGCGAGCCGGTGCGGCGAAGTTGAATGAGTTATTCACGCGGATCAGCCAGCAACTGGAGCAGGACCGCCATGCCATCGTGGAGATTGGCGAACAGGCGCGTGCCGCCGATACGGCGTTGCCACTGGCCAAACGCTACCGGACGGTGCTGGAGGCTTACGATCAGTACGTCGAGCCCATGAACGAGATGATGGACACCGGGCCCGAAGGCATTTTCTACCCTTATCTGGAGGCGGCGGAACAGGCCCTTGATCAGGCCAGTGAGCAGCTCAATGTGGTGGGGGCGCTCTATACCCATCGTCTGCAACTGCGCCAGGTGGGTTACCGGGCGAAGGAGTTGCGACGCATGGGCCGTGTCGTCGCCCAGAAATGCGCCGAAACCCTGCTGCCACTGCGCGAGGAGGCGCGCCAGCACAATAATCTGTCAGCGGCGGTCAGCACGCTTCTGGGACAGGTGCGCAAAAAGGGGCTGGGTCGCGCCATCAAACGCCACACTCCGCGCTCAGAACTGCCTGTGTGGAAGGTTGAGCGCCAACCCCGGATTTCAGTTGGCGATGAGGTGAAAACCATCATGGCCGAGGCGCGGGACTACGAGCCGGTGCATAAGCGCTTCCCGGAGGAACTTGAAGACAGTGCCAGCGTCATCGATGAATGGGTTGACGAAAAGGCGCTGCGGGCGCGGCTGGCGGCTGATCTGCCGGTGGAGGATCTGATGCGCTGGTTGCGACGCCATTACGATCAGCTGCCTGATGCGGTGGTGCTTCGCCTGTACCATGATCTGATCAAGGAAACGCATTGGCAGGTCCAGCAGGCGGATACCCTTGGCGCCACGGACCTGAGCCGGGTGCGCGTACACTATTACCCTCATGGATTGCATCCCGATGAGTGAGCCTGTCGATCTTGAAAAGCTACCCCGCCTGTCGGAACTGTTTCGTTTCTTCAGCGCCGGCAAGCACCTGAACCGTGTCTCGGAGCCCGTGCTCTGGGCGGAACTGGAGGCACAACAGTCGGCTTACGAGGCCCTGTTCAGCGCGCTCGGTTATGAGTTGCGGGTGGATGCCCGGGGCTTTGCCTGGTTTCAGACCCAGGAGAGCTCCAGTGCGGTCAACCGCGTTACCCGCCACCTGGCACTGCTGTTTATGACGCTGTTTGATTACCAGGCCGATGCCGGACTTCCATTGGTCCAATTCGAGCAATGGGTCATCGATCACCGACTGCTCGACACGGTGCATGAACACCACCAGGAGGTCCTGGAAGCAGAGGAACTGGACCGACATGCGTTGACCGGCATTATGGAAAGGGCGGTGAATTACGGCTTCGCCATGAATGACAACGGGGCCTGGCGGCTGCTTCCGGCCGTGCACCGGTACGTGGAACACTTCGAGGAACTGGCTGCCCAGGTTGATAGCAGCGAGGACTGGTTGTTGGATACAACGCAAACGCAGGAACCAACAGACGCCGGGGAGGGCACCGAATCGTGAGTATTCAGCATGGTTTCCAGCGCCTGGTTCTTCTCGGCAGTGCGGGGTATCAGCGCGCCGAGCTGCCGCTGGACGACTCGGTCTCGCTGGTCGCGCCCAATAACGCCGGCAAGACGAGCTTGATCAATGCCCTGCAATTTCTTCTGATCATTAACCAGAAGCGCATGGATTTCGGCGCCCACGAATGGGACAAGACCCGACGCTTCTATTTCCCGGACAACAGTGCCTACATCCTGCTGGAGGTCAGCCTTCCGGAGTCTGGCACCCTCGTCTTGGGCTGCGTGGGCAAGGGCGTGGGCCATGAGTATGAGTATTTTGTCTACGCAGGCTCGCTCGATGTCGAGGACTTCCGTCTCGAGGATGGCAGTCTTGTGGCCCAGCCTCAATTAAGCGAGCACATGGCGGCGCGTAAGCGGCTGGTGCACACTTACAGTTCTTCGGATTTCACGGATCTGCTTTATGGTAGGCGTCGCAGCGGCCGTGGTCACGCCCCGGATTTCCGCGTGTTTCGGCTGGAGAACGCGCAAGATGCCGAGGTCTATCAGAAAGTCCTGACCCGCACGCTCCGGTTGGACCGGCTGACCTCCGGGGAGGTTAAGAATTACCTGCTGCAAATCTTTAAGCGAGATCAACCGGACGCCGGCATCAACTTCAAGAACGAGTGGGAAAATGCGTTCAAGGACGTGAATCTGGCGCGGGCCTATTACCAGGCAGCTCTCAATCAGCAGCAGACGATCGACGAGCTCGAGCAGCGCCAGGAAGAGCGCCTGAGCCTGCGAGGCAAAGTGGTGGCCCAACGCCCTGGCATTGATGAGGTGCTGCAACACTGGGAAAACCATTATCAGACCCGCCACCAGGCGTTAACCCGACAGCAAAGCGAGCTGGAGCAGACCCTTGGGGAGCTTCAGAATCACCACGGCGAGCTGCGGGTGCAGAGGGAGAAGCTCAGCGGCCAAATTGAGGCGCTTGCTCAACAGGGCAGGCGGCAGGCAGAGCTGGAGCAGCACTTTGCGCTGATCAACGCGCGGGGTGAACTTGAGCAGCGCTGGGAGGAGGCCCGCAGGGCCCGGGATGAGCAGCTGACGCTGGTCAACAACCTGAACGGCCGCGAACTGGCCACCATTGATCGGGACATTGCTGACAATCATCGACAGCAGAAGGACATCCAGCGGGAACTGGCCACACTCCATGACAATCTCTATCAGGCGCTGGCAGCAGTGCTGGAACCGGCTCAGTTGGAACGGCTCAACCGGGCGCTGAGTGAGCAGGTGATGACACTGCCCAGTCAACGCTTTGAGCTTGACAAGCAATCACTGCGCGAATGGCTGGAGCAGGGCGATGAGCGTCTGGACTTGCCGGGACTGATCCTGGAGCTGAACGAACTGGAAGGCGTGTTCAGCCAACGCAGTGAACAGGAACTTCGACAGCGGCTGACGGAATTGGAGCAGCAGGCGCAGCGGCTCGCGGACCAGCGAGAGGCCGGGCAGGCCATGGCCAGGACAAAGCAGGACCTGGAGAGCCGGGAGAAGGCGTTGAAAGCGATTGAGCGTGACCTTGAGGTCTGGGATGAGATGGCACGGCTGCAGGCAGGTGCCAGCGAGCGCGAACAGGCACTGACTGAGGCACGGCAGGCGCAGGAGCGCACCGAGAAGGAGCTCTCTGGCTTTCAGCAGCGCTTTCAGGGACTGAACCGAGAGATCGCTGAGACTGCGGAGGCCGTTCGCGAACTGGAACGTCAGTACGAACAGATTGACCGGCTGCGCCACCAACGTCCGGATCAGCGGGAGCCCTTACTCTCGCTCGCAGAGCAATCCCATCATTCCTGGCTCGCTGAGTCGGCTGTCACCCTGGAGTCACTGGCTGAGGTCTTCGAGCGCTATCAGCAGGACTGCCGGCGTATCCTGGAGCTTGATCGGCTTATTCATCAGACCCTGGTCGAACTTCGCAGCGGTGGACTAACGAAACACCAGAACTGCGGATCCGAGGAAGAAGAGGTGGGACGCATTGTCGATTTTCGCCACCAACTGTCGAAAGAAGCAGAATCGCTGGAGCGCATGGCGCGCAGTGCGGTAGTGACCGTAACTTCCAGCCTCCGCGACTTGCACGGAGGTCTGCTATCGTTTGAGAAACGTATTAGCGAGTTCAATCGTTTAATCGGGCGCCGACAGCTTTCCGATTTGGAGACCTTCCGTATTTCACCTAAGCGCCAGTTAGGTCTCGTATGGGCGATTGAAAAGCTGGTCGACACGGCAGAGACCGTCTCTAGCGGTGAGTCATTTGAGATTTTCAGTCAGGGCAGTGTGCTGGATGACCAAGATCTTGACTGGGCACGGCGGATCCTCGTCGAGGAGGGGGATGCCCGCAGCGGACTGCGAGTCGGGGATCTGTTCCAGCTCCAATTTGTTGTCGGCAAGAAAGGTGCAGAACCAGAGTCGTTTGATGACATCGACAGTGCTGCTTCCAACGGGACCGTGTTGATGGCGAAACTGGTGACTGGTCTGGCCATGTTGTATCAAATGCAGGATCAACGCCATGGCGTGCGCGCGGTTTGCTATCTCGACGAGGCACTGGCGTTGGACGCGGACAACCAGAGAAGTCTGATTGATGCGGCGTCCGAGTTCGGCTTCTCGCTGATATTCGCCTCCCCGGCACCGCTGACCACAGCGCGGTATTGCGTGCCGATCCAGGAGCGTGATGGCTTCAATCACATCAGCCGCCGGAGCTGGCAGATTCTGGAATCCCTGGAGGAGGCTGCGGAATGAGTCGGGCGCTGGGGGCGGCCCTGGAAAAGCTGCAGGGTGCCAGCGAGGGCGCATGCTCAAGCTCGGCACTGACGCGGTCACAGCGCGAGGCACTGGAGCAGTTTGCCCGCGAAACGGGATGTGCGCGGGTCCTGAAGCGCGGTCGGGGCTGGGTTTATGAGATTACCAAACGTACGGTATTTAACCGCCATCTGGCCGAGTTGCGCCCAGATCTGGCGTCTGGGAGCGGTCTTGAGCTTGAAGGGCGTTCCGGCAATATCGCCAGCCAGCGCGCCAGTAAAGCAGGCGCCCACCAGCATCCAAACTACTACCTGCTCATGAAAGCGGCCACCGCCGAGGCGCAGTGGTTCAATGACCAGGGCGTTGCCTTCGATCTTGATCAGGCGACGCATCGACAGGGAGCCGGTGTGCTGCAGGTGGCGCCCAGTGATCACTGGTACTCGCAGCAGCCCTTATGGCTTGTGGAGAATCAGGCGGTGTTTGATGACCTCCAGTGGGTGGAGCCCACTATAGGGGGTTCGGTGGCCTATTACGCCGGGAACCTTCCCCGGACACTGTTGCAGTGGCTGGCAGAGGGGCGGCGTGCGAGCCGGATCATTCTGTTTGCCGACTATGATGGGGTTGGGCTGGAGAATTACCAGCGTTTGAAGGCAGCGCTCGGCAATCAGGCCGAGTTCTGGTTGATGCCACAGTGGCGGACGCTGCTTGAGCGCTATGGCAATCGTGACATTTTTCAGGACAACGTCCGCCGCTTTGAAGCGGCCCGACAAGCACTTGCCGCCGTCGCACCGGGTGATGCCGTTCATGAACTCATCGAGGCGATGGCGTACAAAGGGATGATGCTGGAGCAGGAGTCCGTGATGATCCCCGTTGGTTCCCGTTCTTTATAGCCATACCGGCGCGCGTTTTACGAGAGGCAGCTGTAGTGCTGCAAACATGGCTGAGATGTTCACTTAAACCCCAGCAGATTGTGTCTTGACCGTGGGGTCGATTTCACACGGCGATGTAGAGGAACAGCCTGCACCCATGCCAAATGTCGTAGAGCTTCATTTAAAGCCAGAGACGCTGGCGCACTACGGATTACCGGACATAGCCTATCCGATGCCTGCAGCCGATCTTGAGGCCGCCCTCGTCAATAACGGGGATCTTCCGCTCGCGGTGATGCTGCACGGGCTGCAACAGCGCAGTCGAGATGGCAAGGCGCAGTGGCAACAGATCGAGCCCGCGATGGAGCGGATTACCGAGTTGTTGGCGCCCGACAATGGCCAGGAGATTATTGCCGCTGCGGGGGATCGCTGGTGGATTGAGGTCGGTCCTGTAGACCTTGATGCCAGGCTGGTTACGATCCAGCGCGGCGACTTCCTGATCGCTGCCATCAGCGCCAGGGACGATGGACGGTTGCGGGTGAGTGTGTTTCGCCCGCTGGACGCTAAAAGCGCGGGGTACCTGATCGGTTTGGGTCAAGTGCCGCATCCCGAATACGGCGTGTGCATGCGTGAAAACAACTGGGAATACGCCCTCGACTGCTCGGCCGGCAAGGGCAACTTTTATGCTGCCGACCGAGGTGAGGCCTACCTCTCTTACTGGCGTGATGGCCTGGGTATCAGTAGCGACGGCTCCGCGGTGGGTCAATGGCGCAAGCAGCAGGATCTTGTCGCTCGACCGGCTGCCTATGGGGTCACGCAGCTGGAAACCTATTACACGCTTTCCAGTCACGGGGATTCGCCGCCTCCCGCCGAAACCACAGAGGCGCAAGAGTACGCGGCATTCGTGGCGCCAACTTGGCGCAGTAAACGCCAGCAAAAACGCACCGTCCAGCGGCGCTTTCTGGGTTGCCTTCTGGGTGGGGCTGTTGGCGATGCACTGGGGGCGCCCGTCGAGTTTATGAGCCGGGCTGAGATTCTCCGGCGCTTTGGGGCGAAGGGCATCACTGAGTACGCGCCGGCCTATGGAGGCCTGGGGACGATCACCGATGACACGCAGATGACCCTGTTCACGGCTGAGGGCCTGATCCGAGGCTGGGTGCGTGGCTGCTTCAAGGGCATTACCAGCTATGAAAGTGTCACGGCCAACGCCTATTTACGGTGGCTTAAGACTCAGGGCGAGCAGGGGAGGCGCAATAGCGACGTTGCTACCAGTCAGCCCGGTTGGTTGTTTCAGCAGCCTCAGTTGCACAGTCAACGTGCGCCCGGTAATACCTGTCTATCCGCACTGCGGGCAATGGACTCACTCGGGGAACCCGCTCGCAATAACAGCAAAGGGTGTGGCGGCGTTATGCGTGTTGCGCCGCTCGGACTGTTCTGTTGGCGTCTCGATCAGCAGGCGTCATCCGAGGACGCCTTCCTGCTGGGTACCGATTTGGCCGGGCTGACCCATGGCCATCCGACCGGATCATTGACCGGTGGTGTGTTGGCCGTGGTGGTCCTGGCGCTGACCGATGGTGCAGCGCTGGCTGAGGCGCTGAGCGTTTCGAAGGCCATACTGCGAAGCCAGCGCGATCATGAAGAGACGCTGAGTGCCATCGAAATGGCCGAGAACCTTGCTGATTCTGATTTGCCGCCTGAGGAGGCCATTGCGCGACTCGGGCAGGGCTGGGTCGCGGAGCAAGCGCTGGCGATCTCCATTTACTGCGCATTGGTCGCGCGCAACTTCAGGCATGGCGTAATCCTCGCAGTGAACCACGATGGTGACTCGGACTCGACCGGATCAATCGTCGGCAACATTCTGGGTGCCATGCGCGGCGTGAAGGCAATCCCTGCGAAATGGCTGGAGTCGCTGGAATTACGCGACGTCATCACCGAGCTGGCAGAGGACCTCTACGCGTTCAAGGATTGGGGTATCGGCGCGTACTCTCAAAACGAGGCGCTGAATCAGCGGATCTGGCAACGATATCCCGGATTTTAGGACGGAATTAGTTGTCGTGGGCGGGAGTCCGGGTCTGAAATCACACTTATGTCTGGTGACACATCTCACGGGCACTTAGCTTTGAGGGACCAGTACTTTTTAGCAAGCTAGAGGTGGCGTCGACATCTGAGGAAAGAGTGGGTTTGACCTTGATTGGTAAGATCGGGGATTAAGCCAATAAGTAGAGGGCCGGACATTCGGTTGCCTCGGAATTCTCCGAGGCAACACGACAAACTGTGTTCAGAAGGAATCAGTTCCTGCGAGAACGTGAAAGTCCAAGCCCGAAGAGGCCCATGCCCAGCAGAGCGAGGGTTCCTGGTTCCGGAACAGAAGCTGCTGACACCGAGGTTACCGTTGCTTGTACAGTGCTCTTGTTGCCGAGCTGAATGCCAGCGAGGTCTTCAAAGGCAAGCTGGAAGCTTGCACCGTTATCCAGTTCAATAAGACCCGGTTGCTCATCCCACGTAAGGCCGCCCTTGGAGACGAAAAAGACGCTTTTCCACCAACCATCGCCCTGGCTACTGCCACTGCCTCCCTCGGGAGTCAGAAAGTCAAGAGTTGCATTGATATCGGCGCTGCCTTTGCCGAATGGAAGGCGAATATCAAAAAAGTCAAAGCTCTTGGACTCACCCTCTTCGAGGCTAAACTTGGTGGAGTTGAGTGTGTTGCTCAGGCTCAGGTCCAGATTACCGATACTCCAGCCGTCATTGATATCTGTTACCTCGACATTTGAGCCGTCATAGTTGGTCTCGAACTCGGTGATCGGGGCTGCTGAGGCGCCGAACGCCATCCCCATTGTTACCAGCAAAGAAATTAGTATCCGCATTTTTTCTCCGTTTGTGTAGGTTACTTGCACTGTATCGTGGTGAAGCGTGAACGAAAAGCAAATGCCATGCCATTCACATTAATCAATAACTTAGCTCGGGCATGTGTGAAGTTCTGTTAATCAGGCTGACGCCTATAATCCGATTTTCATGTGCATGTAAATTTTTTTTCATTCGATAACAATAGGTTATGCGCTTACAGATAAAATACGGCATTATGATGATGATAATCCGTGTAAAAAAATCTGACAGAGGTGTCTCAGATCTGAGTTGGTGGCGAGGTATATCGTTGATATGCGCCGTGACCTCATCCGGTTTCTCTTCCTTCAGGAAATACCCTGCTGCATCTTCGTTGAGATATGGTGCCAAAACCTTCGTGGTTCCCTGGAGGAGACAGGCTAAAACTATGAACCGGTTACTCCGCTTTGCAGCAGGTATGCTCCTGGCGTACGAGGATCAAACCGATCCACTGATCAGATAACACGCCAACTTTGCGTCTCGCTGCACACCTGATGGATTACTAAAGTGCGATCTCTCACCCGGCGGGAAAGATAGAGGCCTGACAAATAAGCAGTTCTCGCGGTCGCAATCAGCCACTGGGCTCATATCCTCGGGCGTAAACGGATTGCCGGGGTTGCGCCTCTGGAAAGTCTGTTGCTTGGACGTAATTGGGTAACCCCGAGGTGTGGTAAAGCAGCTGCCGGATGGTTATTCGCTGGTGATTCCGGAGTCGCTCAAACCAGACCTTTTTTGAGAACCATTCTGATAATGGAGCATCCAGATCGAGACTTGCGGCGCCCGCCAAGGACACCATGGTGGCAGCAACGAAGGTCTTACCAATGCTTGCAGCCAGTAACCTGGAATCGATGGTCGTCGGTTGGCCAGCTTCCACATCCGACCAACCGGCAGTTGCAGAGCAGCTTTCGCCGTTCGGCAAAACATAGGCTGTGGTAATGCCCGGAAGCTCGTAATGCTTCTGGAATCGCTCCAGTGCCGTGTCGAACAACGCCTCTTGCTCACTGTCATTGAGAGTTGGTGGATCCCGGAGTATGAGAGCAGCAAGGGTAATACCAGAAAAGCGTGGCTGTTGATCTGGAATAGGTTGAGGGAGAGTCATTCATGGCGCGGATGTCCGTTCGCCTGGGACAACCTCTGTGATGCTGTATTGGCGGCTGAACATAGTCCTACGATTAAGCCAGACCACAATTACCGCGACCAGTACAAACAGATAGGTGTCATACGGCTGGGCATCGGGCCAGGCCGGATTGATCAGCATAAAATGAAAAAACGCCGGAAGTAGTATGCTGCCCCGCGAGGCATTGAATAACGGGGTAACGATAACGCTCAGGGCTATGGTGCCCAGGAAAAAGGGCGTAAATGCCCAGGCACTCTGTTCGGTGCCGCTTAGCAGGAAGGCGGGCGTGTGCCAGAGCCCCAGATAATGCCCAGGATCAGCGCGGCCCAGATCGGTGCCATCCTGCGCTGAAGCAAAGGGAGCGCCAAGCCGCGCCAACCCAATTCTTCGACAGGCCCTTTGATGGCGATCAACACAAGTACCAGGAGAAAGGACTGCAACGAGTCGAAAGGAAAGGTTGCCTCAGACATATTTCCCTTTAGAACGGATCCTGCCACAAATACCAGGGGGACACCAAACAGCAGAAAGGCATACCAGACCCAGGAGCATCGCCAGATCAGCAAACGGCCCAGGTGTCCTCGCACCCCCTCCAGACCGGCCAACCGGAAAATCACAATGAAGGCGGATATGGCTGGAGCCCAAACGGCGAGGTAGAAAAGGGGATGTTGGCCGGTAATTTCCCCAAACAATCCAGCCATGGTTTCGGGCAGAAAGATGAACGCTGCCAAGATGCCCCAGGCTATTGCGAAGGTCAGTAGAAGAAACGGCACTAGAGCTTTTAGCGGTATCGCTTCCTGTCCAGTACGTTTTTCTGGCGACCACATGATCAGACTCCCCATGATACCCGCGTTTGCAGGATGGTTCAGTTCCAAAGCGGCACGCTTAATACGTCGGGAAACCTTGACCGTGTCGGCGAATTCAATCCGGAATTTATCAATACGGTTTGCGCTTAAGGGGTGTCAACGGTTTTTTGGACTAAGCGCTGCCCTGTTGATAGGCGTCAACAAATCACATCTGGCAGCTGGGATACTGCCAGGGTCTTTCAGGCGGACTATTGAGGATGTTATCGGATGAATCCAACGACCCTTCTGATAACTTTTCTGCTCGTAGTACTTATTCTGGCGGCAGGGGTGCTTGCGGGCTGGCGCCTTCTGGATCACCGCGGCGACCGTAAGGCGATGCACGAACTTGCGCTCAACCAGCCAGAGCAGCCCCCAACCTTCAGCGCTGGGATGGTTGCTGACCTGCCGGAGCCGGCTCGCCGCTATTTCCTCTTCGCAATTGAGCCGAGAACGCTTCTCTACACGGTGGGCGAAATCACCATGGAGGGACGTTTTGGAATGGGTGACAGGGACAACCCCAACTACCTGGATTTTTCGGCAACCCAGGTCCTTGCGGTGCCGGAAGGGTTCGTCTGGAAGATGCGTGCCCGGGGTGGCCTGATGCGGTTATCCGGCTCGGATAGCCACCGGTGGACCCGTTTCTGGCTGATGGGACTGCTGCCCGTCGCCCGTCTGGGCGGGGACCCCGACCATACTCGCTCCGCGTATGGCCGCTATGTGGCCGAAGCCGTATTCTGGACGCCGGCGGCAATGTTGCCCGGCCCCGGTATTAGCTGGGAAGGCCTGGATGATGACCGCGCCCGGGTCACCGTGAAGTATCAGGGCCTGTCGCAGTCCGTTGACCTGACGGTGGCGGCGGACGGTCAGCCTTTAGAGGTGCGGTTTCAGCGATGGAGCAACGCCAATCCCGAGAAGCAGCATCGGCTGCAACCCTTCGGCGGCTACCTTTCCGAATTCCGGTCTTTCGGCGGATTTCGTTTGCCCACTCATGTAGAAGCCGGCAATCATTTCGGCACCGACCAGTACTTTCCGTTTTTCGTGGCGGATGTCACGGTTGTCGAGTACCCCCATGAGTGAGTCGAGCAGCCGGTTCTTCAACCTGTGGCAATGGGTTCTTTCCCACCCACTACTGGCCTTTCCGCTGTTTTACCTTGGATGGGCTTATCTTTTCTGGAGCCCTATTCTGTTATCAGACTCGTCAGTGTGGGCATTTCCGAACATAGTCTGGTTTCTGGTTGGTGGCGCAAGCCCTGTCTTGGCTGGTCTCGGGCTGGCGTGGCTGATGGGCGGCAAAGCAAGGATTCTCGACCTGGGTCGCCGGCTGGTGGACTGGCGGCGCATCCCGGGCCGGTGGTGGTTGATAATCCTATTGTTCTGGCTGGGCCTGGATCTGGCAATGGCCGGTGCAGCGCTTCTACTGGGTATTACTGATTCGCCGCTCAACGTCAACATCGACCTGTTTCTAAATCCAAGTATGCTGGCGTTTCTTCTCCTTTTGTCATTCGTGTTTCCAGCCATTGAGGAAATCGGTTTACGGGGGTATTACCTGGATACGCTGCAACAGCACATGGGGCCTGCAACAGCGGGGCTGGTGAACGGCGCCGTTTGGGCTGTCTGGCATGCGCCGTTTGTAGGGTTTCCCGGCTACTACGCGAATACCACCTTCAATCCGGAACTATACTGGTGGCTTCCGATGATCGTCTGTCAGACGCTGCTGATTGTGCAGGTCTACAACCGGACCGGGCGTAGTATCCTCGCGGTGTTGATCTTCCACGGAATGATGAACCTTACCGGTGAATGGCTTCGGATTTCGCCGGATATGTACCCCTTTATGCTGGTCGGCAGTGTTGCAGCCGCGATTCTCGTGGTGCTCTGCTGGCAGATACAGAGGAGATAATTACGTGGCCTGGACCGTTATGTTCCTCCAGGTACTTCTACCCCTGTCACTGCTGGCGTGGCTGGCGTTGTCGCCGGCGACCGGTTGGCTGGCGCACGGGCTCCAGCTGGCGTCGGTTGCGGCCGTTCTGGTCGGGCTGTGGCTCACGGCTTTATGGACAATGCCACCGTTCTGGGCGCCCTGGGTATACGGGCTGATGTTCGTGCTTATCGCGGTCCGGAGCCTGGCTAGTAGGTCGAATCCGGACAGGGCACTGTGGCGCGTATCGACTGCAAATTCCGTCGCTATCGTACTGGTTTGCGGACTCGGCGGCGTGGGCGCTTACATGGCCTACCAGGCGCTACAGGGGCAGAAATTGCCTGATGGTGAGGAGGTGGCTGACATTGCTGCCCCGTTTCCCGCCGGGCATTACCTCATCGCCCACGGTGGTTCCACGGAGATGGTCAACGTCCACCTCAAAACACTCGACAGGACAGTGGAGCGCTTTCAGCCCTGGAGGGGCCAGAGCAAAGCTCTGGATATTTTCCGGATGACGCCTTTCGGACTGCATAAGGAAGGGTGGCAGCCGACGGACCCAGCGAAGTACCTGACTTTTGGCACACCGGTACTGGCACCCTGCCAGGGCAAGGTTGCGAAAGTGGTCGACGGGCATCCGGACATGACAGTGCCGGAAATGGACCGCGAGCACATGGCCGGCAACTATGTTGCTCTCAACTGCGGTGACTATTTCGTGATCCTGGCCCACCTGCGTCGTGGCAGTATAAGCGTTGCCACCGACGATCGAGTCGATGTGGGCGATGTGTTGGGGGAAATGGGCAACTCCGGAAACAGCTCAGAGCCGCACCTGCACCTGCATGCCCAGAGAGGGCTTCCCGAGGACGCCCCCCTGGGCGGAGAGCCCCTTTGGCTGACCATTAATGGCCGATTTCTGGTACGCAATGAAAGGGTTTATTAGACGACGCATCGGTGGAGTCGTGTCCAACCAACTGTAGCTCAGCGAGACTGCCGCCTCTTACCTACCGTTTCACGCTGATCTGCGAAGAACCTTTTTTAGCAGGGTCAAAAGCGCGGCTGTTTCGGCCAAAGCGGTCTCTTTGCGCTCGAGCTCTTGCTCCAGCTCGCGGTTGCGTTTACGTTCGACTTTCGAATTCTCAGCTTCGCGTGAGGCCGCCGCATCGGCGGCGTCATTGGCCTGTTCACAGCTGGCACGCCAGCGCTGGATCTGCTCCGGGTATAAGCCTTGTCAACGCCAGCCTAAATTCGTCCGGTTTGGGGGTGGGTCAGAATAAATGGCCATTGACATCCGTCTCCACCAGCGTGGATAACAAGAGCCCCGACTGTTAATATCTTACATTATGAATATGCTTAACGCGCTTTTAGGTTTTGAAGGGTTCGTGCTCAGCGTTTTATTGATCTGCGCTGTTGCTTACCGATATGCCGACGATCTCGAACGGCGGATTCGGCGGCATTTTCGGAAATTTGACTAACAAAGGCTTCCGGGTAACAGTTTTCTGCCTCAATCGAAGGCCAGAAACATTCAACCTCATCAGCACGCCCGAAATACCGTCCGGCGCTGGTCCCATGAGCCCTAAGCTTTCAGGCATCGGAAGGCCGTGGTTAATCGGGCGATTCAAATCCTCACCTCGCATTTCGAGGCCAAAACGCCGCCAAAAACTGTTCATGTAAATTGCATCTTCAGATGCTGGTTAACAGCTCTAAGGTCGGCCACTTGACCGGACAGGAGCCGATCGAGTGGCGCCCGGTGCTCGAACAGTGGGTTAGCGTTGACACGTCTTATCCAACTGTCTGCCGTCTCTTCGCAGGGCAGTAGAGTATGGAGGTACTTGTATATCCCTAGAACCAACGAGAGCCTTTCAAGATGGCTAACATCCAGATTGGCCCGCTCGGGATAGCGCATCCAATATTGATAAGTACTCAGAGATATGCCGAGGAGCCCGGCTGCTTCCGATTCCGTCAACCCCCATTTCCGAGCAATGTTGGGATAGGCGCGCAATCCGGAGGCACCGAGTTCGCGCCATTTGTAATCGTTCAAAGGAGTCGCCACAACAATCTCTCCAAGCGCATCACTGAAGTTAACCCGCTTCAGTGGACAGGTTCCGACTTGAGTTCATGAGCGTGCTCAGCATGCATTCGTTCGTAGTTCACCGGTGACACCTGTCCGATGGCCGAATGGCGCCGGTACAGTTTATATCAGCCTTCTATGAACCGGAACACCTCCAGTCGTGCTTCGGTCGGATTGCGGAATCGACGCCGATCCAACAGTTTGCACTCAAGCGTGGCGAAAAAACTCTCCGCCATCGCGTTGTCGAAGCAGTCACCGACCGATCCGGTCGAGGGGCGTACCCCGTGTTCCCGGCACCGGTGCCCGATGCGATCGAGGTGTACTGACAGCCTTGGTCGCTGTGATGGATCACATCCTTTGGCTAACGTTGCCACAGTGCCATCTCCCGCGCATCAAGCACCAGTTCACAGCACCATTTCAGTTTTCATCTGCTTAGCCATGGCCCAGCCAACGAAGCGACGGCTGACCACATCCAGAACGATGGCCACGTACAGGAACCCGGTCCAGGTCGGGATATAGGTGATATCAGCCACATAGAGTTCGTCAGGCGCACTGGCCGAGAAATCGCGCTCGACGAGATCCGGCTCACCCCGGCGGCGCTCATCACGCACGGTGGTGAAGACACCCTTGCGCCGGCTCACGCCCTGGAGAGCGGCCTCGCGCATCAGTCGCGCGATCCGCTTACGGCCAACCCACTAGTGCTCATCCTTGAGATCGGCATGGAGCCGGGGCGCCCCATAGGTTCCACAGGAGCGCTTGTGAAGGGCCTTGATGTGGACGCTGAGCACTTCGCCGAGTAGGGCAGGCCCCGATGTCACTTTCTTACGTTTTACCGTCTTCGATGCCTTCACTCTCGCCTGCGCCCGCTCGATCGCCAACTCCACAATCGCCTGAGCCTCCGCCGGGTGATGGTTCATCAACCTCTCCAGCTCATCGCGCACCTGTGTGGTCAGCTCACCCACGAATTCATTATTCGACAGCCTTTCTTTTGTCTGCCCTGCAAAGCTCGGCTCTTCCACTCGGATCGATATAAGCGCATTCAATGCCGCTGTGGCGTCCTCCTTCGTCACTGTGAGGTTTTCGGAATAAGACCCAGTGGTCTCTCCACGTTTCTTGCCGCGCCGCTCACATCATCTCTGAGAGACTTTGCGTGGGTGGCGCCCTGGATCGTGGGAATCATATTCGCAAATGACTTCATGACCACGCCCTGGACATCACTGGCGAACGACAGAATCACCTGCGCCTCACCCCCGGACCATTTCGGCTCCATCGTCCGCCCGGACTCAGGTATAGAATCCGCCCCTGGCAACGCTCAGCGAAGTATTCCGATAACCCCTAGTCGTAATAGAACACTTCCTCGCGACCCAACTCTTCGTCGTAATAGCTCACCCTCAACCCCGACAGCAGAACCGTTTTACTCTTCAGTGCATTGATCAGGGCAGGGCGTTCAAACTTTGTTGTGTTGAAGTATTGAGGGTCAGGTGTGAAGCGGATGGTTGTGCCGGTACCGGGGGTGGGTCGTCCTCGATGTTCTCCTGTTTTTTCGCCCTTAAGCGCTGCCAATGCGACCCTGGACTTGAGTGCAGAACTGTACTGCTTGCGTTTCTTGCTCATGATTCGCCTCCTGTGGCGAGGATGAATCATAGCTTAGGGAAGCTCTGAATAACCGGGCTTGAACGCCAATTCCTGGTTCCGCTTCGGAAATGGGCCGCTTTCAGCGATAAAACCCTGGTCTTTTTGTTCATCTTTTGTCCGCTTCCCGCCATTTCGGCGGCAGCCGGACACACTTCCCCTATGCGGGGAGATAGCGTTCACCAATAAGCATGTTGCTGAACACCGCCAACAGGTAGAGCCGGTTGCCGTTTTTCGCCAGACCGCGGTAGCGGACCTTGGCGTAACCGAACTGACGTTTGATGGTGCGAAACGGATGCTCGACTTTCGCCCGGACACTGGCCTTGATCTTCTCCGCCCGGGCGTGATCACTGCCTTCAGGCAGTTGACGCGTGACACCGGGGCGCCGGGCACTGAACCAGTCCACGTCGCGATGGCGATGTTCAGCCCGTTTGTGGATGCCCCGATAACCGGAGTCACCAAACACGCGGGTTTCATCGCCATGAAGCAAGGCACCGGAGGCATTGAGATCGTGCTCATTGGCAGCGGTAACTTCCAGCGAATGGATCATTCCAAAACCATCATCCACACCGGTGTGCATCTTCATTCCGAAATACCACTGGTTGCCCTTGCGGGTCTGGTGCATCTCCGGATCCCGCTCGCCCTTGCTGTTCTTGGTCGAGCTGGGCGCGGAAATGATGCTGGCATCCACGATGCTGCCTTCGCGCAGCATCAGGCCCTGGCGCTCCAGGTGTTTGTTCACTTCCTTGAACATCGCCTTGCCCAGGTTGTGTTGTTCCAGAAAATGGCGGAAGTTGAGAATCGTGGTCTCATCCGGAATCGAATCGGCCAGGGTCAGCCCCGCGAAGCGGCGCATGGACTCGATCTCGTACAGTTCGTCTTCCATCGCCGGATCGGACAGGTTATAGAACAGCTGCATGCAGTGAATGCGCAGCATCACCTGCAATGGATAAGGCCGGCGGCCGTTTTCGCCCTTGGGATAGTAGCGGGCAACCTTTTTCTCCAGCTTCTTCCAGGGGATCAGCTGGTCCATGCGCTCCAAGAACTTCTCGCGGCGGGTCTTGCGCTTTTTGTTCTGGTATTCGGCTTCGGCAAAGCTGATCTGGCTCATGGCGTCGAATCCTTCCCCGTTCATGGATCTGGCGCTATTGTCTCAAATCCAGGGACTTTTTCAGAGGTTCCTTAGTCGCGATTTCTGATCTCGTTTTTTCTGTCTTTCAGTCTTTCAATGTCTCTGTTGATCTGATCGATTTCAGATTGGTAGCGCTCACGAATCACATCAGCGTCTTTCGCGAGGCTGTTCTCCCAGACCGCACCGGCTAAATTGTTGTTGGCCCTTTGCCGCTGGCTCCGGTACTCCACAAGTTCGGCATCCATTGCGCTCTGCACTTCTTTTCGTTCCTCATACAAGTCTTCAATCCGGTCGTTGAGTGATTCCACCTTGCGACGGGTCGCGCGCTCCTCAATAAACTCGTCCGAATACCCGCCGCTTAAATTACCTCCCCCTTGGGAGGTAGGGTTAACGTCGATCTTCTCAGCGTCCCTAGAGCATGGTTCATCAGAAAATTCGGTGCTTCCATCGTCCTTCGTGCACTTATATATTTCCGCGTGGCTAGCGCTGGAAATCATTACCAATGAGATGACGACGAATAAAGCTGAGTTGCGTCCCATAGAACCTCTCAAAATCCGGACACTGAAAAAACGGGCTGTGATGCAAAAAATTGCTTTGCCGTAAAGGTAGAGTCGACGACAAAAGTAGGCGGCCACCCCCCCCCCCCCCCCCCCCCCCCCCCAGTTCACAACGGTTGTTTATATGCTCCAATACTCAGGTCGCGCGACGCAAATTTTTACGCAGTAACAGGAGATATGTAATGCACTCCGCAACTATTTTGAAGCTGGTTATTTTTTACGCTGAGAGCGCACCACAAATTGATCAGCAGTTTATTTTCGATGCTCTATGCGTCGCGCTGCACAACCTGGAAGACCCCTGAAGCTGAATTTTTCTTTCTATTATTCGGTTTTGATGCCCATTTAAATCAGTTACCTATATCCCTATATAGAGAAACTAATAATATATAGATGATCCAGTCACTGCATGAATAAAATAGTTTTTAAAGGGGTATGTGCCGGGGACTTGAGCACCGCATGCGAACTCACACCGTCGACGTCATGGTCAGTTTCCAGCGCTATGCTCTGGCCCATCACGACGGCCAACGCCAGTCGGCGCGCTGCCTGATCAATATCCGGCAACAGCCCCGGCGGTGTCAGCCGATCGGTTGACGGCTGAATCTGATCGTTCAGGGACTGGGCATGAACGCTGAATGGGCGGGCGCACAGGACTCGCGCCGCCAAGGGCTCCATACCCTGAGCCAGGGCCTGATCATAGCGCTTGGTATCAATGCTGCGACGCCGTATCCTGGGCAATGCGCGGGTTGTTTGATCCTGTTCATGATCCGTCGTTGGAAGTGTCATGTAACTTATCCTGTCGGTGTAATATTCATCTCTTGTGCCCGCGTGAGCATTTTTGCCAACGCGGCTTTTTTGATTTGCGCCACACGGCCTTTGCTGAGATGGAGCACCTCCGCCAGCTCATTGGCCGATCGGCCGGGCTGCTCACCACTGGCCAGGCCAAAGATGTTCTCGATGATGTAACGTTCTCTGCCGGTAAGCTCCTTCAACAGCTCCGCCGCCAGGTACTGGCCTTCGATCTGCTCAAGAAAAGCTTCCGTTTCGCTGGCTCCTACGGCCTGTCTTTTTTCCGCATCGAGTACTTTCTCCACCTCGGCATCGCTTCTGAGAGCCCAAAACTTATCGTGGCGATTGCACACCGAGGTCTCGAGCAGCCAGTGGGCGAAAGAGGAAAAGCGGCCCAGCTCGGGCTGGTAGCGCTCAGCGGCCGAAATCAGTGCCAGGGCGGCCTCGGAATAGAGCTCCGCGTTTCGTTGGCCCCAATACTGGCGCGCATTGATCACCTTGATCGCCAGCCTATAGAAGCGCTCGGCCAGTTCATTCACCGCCTGGCGCCAGCGGGCGTAGAGTGCTTCGAGCGCACCTTCATGTCCATCGCTCATCTCATAGAGCTTGTGGGTGAACGCCGGTGATAGGCGAAAAGCGCGAACGAAGCGTTCAAGATCGTCGCTATCGCCAGCAATGCCGGCGTCCACGGCCGACAGCAGTTTCCTGACGGTGATGGATTTGCCGCGCGGCGTCATCCGGTTGCCAGTGAGAAAAATCCACCGTGCTCGGACGGCTTCTCCGTCGGGCATCGCTTCAATCACGTTGCGCCAGGCCTGGGGGTTCTGGGTCAGGAGACCGGAGCGAAAACCGTGTGTTGGTAAGATTGAGAGCTATATTGATCCGGAAGATGATGCAATTGTGTGGCGTTGTCCGGTATGTGGAGATAACGGAGCTATAAGCGGTTGGGAGGGCACGTTGTGGGATTTCTCGGAAGTACCTACGAGGCATTGAGTGTGACGCCCTAACCAATACAGGCAAGATAAGGACAGGGAGGTGTTGATTGCTTACTCCGGAAGAAGCAGAGGAAGCTTCAGAAGCTATTCTGAAGCCCAACCGTGAGCGCCTTGTCAAAAAGCAACGAAAAAGGCGTAGATGGTGGGTTCGTTTTCAGAAATTCCGAATAGCCCTGATAGGCTTCATCGTTGGCAGTATGCTGGGAGATTACTTTTTTACGGATGTTTATCCTTGGAATGTGGTGGGGTTAATTATAGGTTTACTCCTTGCAGCAGTACTCCAGCGCTTTCCTGTGCCTATTAACAAGTAGCTCCAGTACACGTTTCAGTTCTGCTGGGCGTGACCGGACGCGCTAAAGCGTCGCTGAGCAAGTCGTTAAAACGAAAACACGGGAGGTTACATGCAACGGGTGGAATCACAAATTATTTGGCGGGTAAACTTGCTTTTTCTATCCTTTCTTCCCATCTTTGCTCTTGCTGGAAACTCCGCTCTTGAGGGCTATGCCACTGGTAAACCGTTGATGTTGGAAGTTCGGTATTGTGAGTGTCAGGCTACCAAAGTCGATAGCGCACCTTCTGACCTGCTGCCAAGTTTCCTGGAGGATTCGAGTCTATTAAAGGTTAGCGTATCGAGGCAGGGTAAAGGCTTTGCTTCTTCAAGTGAGTTGTCGATAGGTTATGGGCTTGAGCCAGTCTCAGGCTCACCCGACCAATTTCAATTCAACTATGCTGGCAGTTACACAACGAGTAATGGGAGCAGTGCCAGCAACGGCCAGTTGCTGCTCGTTCAGGGACAATGGGTCAATCTTTTCGGCTCGCGGCATGACAACGGCACTGGAGTGAAACACAGCAATGTCGCTGTGCGGCTGGCTGAGCCTGGTGGTTCCTGATGGCAAGTTTTAACAAGTAGATGCACTCGCAAAAATTATCCGCTGCGCTCCAAATTTTCCGGCGAGCAAGGCGTTAAATCATTGACGGGTGGATATGTGGCAAGCCCCGATATTCTAGGCACCTGAGACCTGCTCAAAGTATTGCTTTTCGAACTCCATCGGCGGACTGGGACTAGCCAGAAGCGCACCAACAGACTTTGCCAGCATACACAGTCTATGGGCCAGGGGGCGCCAGCACCTCTATTTAACGGAAACAGAACGATTCATGCTCTGGACGACTGCACCAGGAATTGACCCTCTCCATGTTGGCCTCCATGCTTACCAGCATATTACGGACTATAGACGACGCTGGATGTCGCGTAGCTCTGTCAAAGTTTAGGCATCTCTCACCTACTCATGCGGCGGGTAGCGTGAGTGCAAGAGCAAGTCACGGATGCGGTACTGGGTACCGTCAAAGCGCACTCGAACCAAGCTGATCTGGTCCAATAATAGCGGACACCCCAACTAAGCCTTAACATGGGCATTGGAGGTGGAGATGAGTAAACAAACTCGACGCAAGTATTCGGATGAGTTCAAGGCTGACGCCGTTAGTTTGGTTGAACAGGAGGGTTACGGCGTGACGGAAGCGGCCAGGCGATTAGGAATTGATCGAAGCTGTTTGGATCGCTGGCGGCGGGAGCAACGCCAGCAGCAAGGGGCGCCATCGTCTTCAGGCGGGCGTGATGAGCGAGACCAGGAGTTGCGCCAACTTCGTGAAGAGAATCGAAAGCTCAAGACCGAACGCGACATCTTAAAAAAGGCGGCCTTCTTCGCGAACGAGTCGAGCTGAGATATCGGTTCGTCGACGCGGAGAAGGCTGAATACGGCGTCAGCGCTCTCTGCCGGGTTTTGCAGGTCTCACGCAGCGGGTATTACGACTGGCTGCGAAGGGGCGAACAATGCATCGAGCATGGTGAGCTCATTGATCGTGTCAAAGCTATTCATAGGCGTAAACGCGGGAGTTATGGGAGCCGTCGTATGGCGAGGGCCTTGCAAAAAGAGGGGTATTCTGTGGGGCGTCACAAGGCCCGCAGCCTGATGCGCGAGGCCGGCGTTTTCTGCCGTCAACGGCGCCGGTGGCGCTGTACCACCGACAGTGGGCACTCGCTGCCGGTGGCACCAAACCGCTTGGCTCGCGAGTTTGGTGTCAGCGAACCTAATACGGTCTGGGTAGCCGATATCACCGCGATCTGGACGCTTGAGGGCTGGCTTTATCTGGCCGCCGTATTGGATCTGTGTGACCGTCAACTGGTCGGTTGGGCCATGGCCGGGCACAGGCGCACCGAGCTTGTGAGCCAGGCGCTCACAATGGCTCTGGGGCGCCGTCGCCCGGACACGGGGCTGATTCATCATTCAGATCGCGGCAGCCAGTACGCGGCCCACGAATACCGTCACCTTTTGGAAACGAACGGCCTGGTGGCCTCCATGAGCCGTAAAGGCGACTGCTGGGATAACGCTGTCATGGAGCGCTTCTTCGGCTCGCTAAAAAGCGAATGGACCGACACCCAGCGATACAGAAGCCTGGAACAGGCACGCAGGGACGTCATCAAATTCATTGAGATGGAGTACAACAGTGACCGTTTCCATTCCACCCTCGGTTACTTAACCCCGAGGGAGAAAGAAATCGCGGTTGCTGCTTAAATCGGTGTCCGATTTGATTTGACCAGAACATCTGCCGGTGGTGAGGTAATTTAAAGCAGGTTTGCAGCTAACCCATGTTAGGTATAACTCAAAAAAACCCCTTAAAAGCAATTTACTATAATCACCGCAGCAGCGGCACCAGCATCATGGCAATGCCAAGCAACGATATCGTCCAGGCAAGGGTTCGCAGCCAGGGCACCCCAAAGAGATACATGGGCAGGTACACGACGCGGGCGATAAGATACAGCCAGGCCCCCGCGGCGGTAACGGTTCCAGAGACTTCGGCTACCTGGACCATGATCAAAAGCCCAAGCGCCCAGGGAGCGGTCTCCCGAAAGTTGTCGTTAGCCCTTCGCGCTCGACCAAGATAAACATTGTCTGCAGGCCGGAATGAGTCGCGTGCCCCAACCATTTCGCGAACACCGTGAATCCGGGTCTGGATCACGTCGCAAACCAGAATATGCACAAATCCCAGAACAACGGTCAGGGCGAAAACGGATGTCTCGGGTGTCATGGGCAGTCTCCGTGGGCACATTGTTGCAAACGCACACTAATTATGGTTTCAGCCTTCACGCTACACCAGAGCGTGTTGAAACCCAACTGAAAGTGATGTTGAGACAAAGCGGTAATGTCCCCTCCTTCACACTCTAAAGAGAACAGATTACAACCCGTGGTGCGGTGGGGTGCAGTATTTTTAGCTTGGTGTGACCTTCTGGATCCGACCGACATTAAGGCCGGGTGGCGAACACTATGAGCGACAGCTGACCGTGGTTTTCTGAGCCGTTACAACCAATGGCTCGCTGTGAATAACGCCCTCCGGTCAGCCTGATAGGTCCCCTTCAGAGATCGCTTGGCTTTTGACTGGCTTTAACCCGGTTACGGAGCTCTTCAACCGCGTTCTCCATCCGGTCCTGGCCTTTGAGGTTATTTTTCCGGGAGAGCATTTGCTCCATGCGATCGAACGAAAGGTGGTTAAGTACGGCAGCCGCGTATTTTCCATCAACAACCGTCACCTTTGTTTTAACGGTCTCTTGGCCGCTCATGTCGACGGCTGAAACGAATCGTTCCACGATCTGTTCGAACTGCTGGCTGCCCCTGCCATTCTCATCAGCCCTGAAATCCTTGCTGAGAGCGCTTATCTGCTGTTTAAACTGCTGCGCAATATCGAAGTCAGCCTTGAGTGAAGCCTTATCCATTGCCGCGCTCATGTCCGTAGAGCGTGCAACGCCAACGCCATAGACGCCATCACTGTCGGCTTGGGGCTTTTCGGTAACCCATGATGGGAGGCTTTCAATTCGTTCTTGAAGTCTCTCCTCGCGGGCCTGACGCCGCTCGTTCTGAGCTTGACGCTGCATTTTCTCCACCTCCAGGCGTTCTTTCATCGCTTGGGTAGGGTCTGGTGCAGACGCACAACCGCCCAGTGCAACTGTGATCGCCAGAATGCATACGATACGGCCTTCGATTCGATGCGGTGTTCGTGTTCCCATGATGTGCCACCTCTTTGGTTGGAAATGTCAGCAGGATCAAAATCGATTATCCGCACTTTTGAAAAAATGCAAGCGCGGCAGCCTAGGCGTTGGGTTCGGGAGGCCTGACAAAGCCTCTGACCGGGTTTTTGATCGAATCATGGTTTGTGATGGACGTTTCCGTCGCTGCGCTGGATCGACACGGTTACCGTGTTCGGGTCCTCGCCAGGGCCCAGGTTGACGTCAAACTCCCAACCCAGCCCCGGTAAATCGTCGCCGTAACTCGGGCGCAACTGGTTGTCCCACTCGGTGATATCCATAGTGCCCCAACCAGGTCTGAATTCGTGGTCGGGATCCGGGATCTCTTCATTTGCAATGATCCAGTCGATCTTTGATTTGCCCGAGTACCATTCGCCAATTGGTGCGTCCGGGACAAAAGAGACGCGAAGGTGGGGCTGGCAGGCTTCGACCCACCGATTGAAGGTTTCCTTGTTGCGCATCCTCAAGCTTTCAGCCGATATCTCGACCGGATCACGACGGCCTTTGTCGCAATAGGCATTAATGACCTCATGGCGGATCTCTCGTTCGCCGATGCGAACGACAATATCCATCTGCTGGCGCGCGAGATAGAGGAATGCCGCCTGGCGAAGCAAGGACTCTTTGGTCTGTTCTTCCATTGGATTAAGGCGATACTCAATCATCTCCCAGGGCGGTACCGCGTCTGGCTCTTGCTGACCAAAATTCATGAGCCGGGTTTCTTCAATAGGGATCCGTTTTGGGGGCGGCCCTTCCGATTTGTAGATGTAGAAGCGAAGACGGTGCGGCCGCCCTCGCGCTGTAACCAGGCCACCACGCCATCCACGTGTGATCGCTTCTCGTTTATGTGGATCACGCTTGGCGAAAGCTGACCCGAACACCTTGCGGAGCAGTAGGGTGGGGCTTGCAGTCTGCCAGAGAACCCTCAGATGAAGACGCGATGAATCGGCATTGACGTTGGGCTTGGGGGTGATAAAGACACTGGAGATTAGGTTCTGCCGCAGTTCGCTGACGACATCGCGGATGTGACCTTTCATCTCCGACATTTCGTCGCGCATTGATGTCAGACCAGTGCCGATATCCGTTCGATCGAACAAGCGGTAGGCCACAGTCTCCGGATCCTCCTCGACCCCATTTTCTGGTTGGAGAAATTGGGCCATATCGCGTTCATCAACACTGACCCTGGCAGTGACGCGCACCATTGCCTGACCATCGTGTGAAATTACCTCGGTATTTTGGATCTCAACGGTGACAAGCCCTCCCTGAATGCTTTCAATGGTTTCGTTGATTTCGCCGTTCGATAGGGTCTGGCGCCCGATAATGTATTCGCCTGTTTTGTGAACGGCGCGTTCTTTCAGTTGGGCGCGGATTTCATCGACTGCCTGATTGTTTGTTAGATCATTGCCCATGGGATAGGTCCCAACCATTACCTGTGACCATTTTGAGGGCTCGGACCCTGTGCTCGGACTGGCGTCGAACATCAGCGCCATCACCATTAACCGAATTGCCAATCGTTTCAGCATCATTAGTCACCCCGTCTTGTGGTTGCACTTTTGGGACCAGCCAGCCCCGACTGCGCAGTCCATTAAGCAGCACTCAGAGCCGCGATGGCTTATATCGGAGCACGAAGTGGCAATAACGCAACTTGTCTTCGCTCTTAGGGCATAGACGGGTGGGGGCGTTCAGCCCGGCTCAAGGTTGAAGCTCAGGCAAGTGAAATGATCCCACCCAAGGTCGTCGAATCACTGGACGGTGAGGATGGCGAAGAACGCAGGGCGGTTTCGCTTACCGGGAACGGTTCAGATATGTGGGATAGGGGCCCTGATATGACTTGTTGCGTTTTTGCGGACTCATGAGAGATTCGGGGTGAACCGATCAATCGATTGGAGTTTATGGGGGCACGATGGCGAGAGTAATGGGTGAAAGCTGGCATGAGGATTGGGACCAGGTCGTAGGGTTTGCCTATGTCTCATCACCAGATTATTCGCAACACCGTTGGCATGAGGGGCATGCCTGGCTCGAGCTGTTTTTTTGATCTGTCTCTTTTCTCAAAGCGCGATCAGTGGATCCAGCTGGAGTCGCTTCGTCGTGAGGTCGCAGCCTTCTATAGCTGGGTCTGGGGTGATTCTGCAGACCTTTTACTCGTTCTATTTGACTGTGAGAGTAGCGCGGAGCGGGCCTATCAGTTCGACTGTGCCAGTGAATTTGGCTTCATTGGGCAGATGGGCCACTTACCACTCCTGCCGCGGACTGTTGGCCAGCCGGATGACTCCCCTCAAACACGAAAGTGGTTGAAGGATTGCTGTGGCCGGACGAGACATAAAGCCTTTGAGTACCGAGACAGGATTCTATACGAATGTTTCGACGTCACTGCGTACCACCAATCCGGCGACCGAGTTTATCCCTATTTTGAAGAAGCGGGCCTGTACGCCAGATCAATAGATGCGGGTTTGATTACGGAAAGGCTGCCTTATCATCAAATCAAGAACCCTGATCCGACTCCAGATGATGATGAACGGACCGCGCAGGCCTTCGAGGTTTTTCTGGCACTGCTGGCAGATGAAGGATTTCCGGTCTCGGCCTACCAGCTAAGCCCTGAATTATTCCGGGAAGCTGAAAATACCTTCCGTGCCGCCGTTGAGCTGCCTCACGATGCTGAGATTTCGCGGATTTCTTTACGCAACGGCGATGATGGGGCTTGAGAGTGCGGCGGATCTGATACGCCATTCCTCTAGCAGTCAAAATTCACTCGGCTTTCAATCTTGAGGGGCTTTTATGCACGTTGCGACGATTTTTCTGCTCATTCTGGTCCTTGTTTTGGTCGCGTTCTTGGTCAATGGCGCCATTGTCACTTGTTCTCTCTCGAGGTGGCGCTGCTACGAGCATTGTTTCTCGCCACCCCCCGACAGCACCTGGATCTTCACTGAGCGCAAACGGCAGGCGCAGCGGGGTAGGCGTTTATCGGGGCTGACTATTGGCCTGGGCGGGTTCTTCTTATTCTTTGGTGCAGATCAATCTCAGGCAGCAGGCCTTGTGATCGGCGGCGTAATTATGGCGCTTTCATCGATTCCTATTTCTCAAGCAATGGGAGCCTTTCTCAGAGCGGAAGACCTGAACGAGGCTGAGCTGAGACTGTATAAAGCCTTGGGTCAGGTTTCCTCCAACAGGCTGGCTCGTGCCTATCTGGATGCTGTCCGGGAGAGTGGCCGGGGATGGGTTACAAAGGTGGAGTGTCAGCGCTTGCGGGACTTGGTCCGGGAAGATGAACTCCGTGCCACGCGTCGAAACTGTCTATCAGGACAACGAAATGATGACTTGGGGAGTTAGCCTGGTTAGTTTCTGACGAAAGTGATTACTGTTTTCTGGGTGAAGAAAGCTCAACGGGGCAGAGTGTCGAGCTTTTGGCGGTATCGCTCAACGAAGACTTCATTAAGCTCGACATCAGCGAGTGCGCCACCCTGGCAGCGTGGGCATGAGCCTCGCGATGTTGTTAGCGCCCAGCACCGAAGGCACTCACTGGCCGTGCTGGCACGTTGCAGCAACAAGCTCTCCAACATGTTTTCGCAGTAGCGCCGATGCTGGGGCGAGTAGATCTGCTCCTGGAGCTCCGCTTCTCGCTTTTCCTTGAGTTGCTTTTGTTGCTGCCGCTCTTCCTTTCTGGCCTTGTCCGCGATCTTAAAATCGCCCAAGCTGGAGCTCGTCTCCAAAAAGCCGCACGTTACCAGCGTCTCAAGAAAGCGCTTAACTAGCCGCTTCGGCGTGATCAGTGCGTCACGCTCTTCGGGGGTGAGAAAGTTGGGTCCCTCGGTGCTTGTGCTACGATGTGGCTTGCCCGCGTATCTAGGGGCTGCGTTGACGAGCGTCTCAACCGCTGGCTCGAACCCAAAGGCGGTTTTAATCACCTGCACTCCCTCGCTGATATAAATGTCTCTACTTCGAGGGTGCTGGGACAGGATCTTGAGAAGGTAAAACTGCCACACAGCCGGGTGAGCGGGTACAATCCAGTCTCCTTCAAGAGCAACTCCCACACAGTCGGCCGGCAGATCGAAGACCGAACAGAACCCGGAAAGGGTACTGATATTGCTCGCGATCGTCTCGTGCCACTGTTGCCATCGTTCATCCCGAAGCCGCTTCTGGGCGTCTGGGTCACGCATTCGGTTCAAGATGTCGATGTGCTGGGCGTATTCGTGGCGCTGGCGCTCAACTTCAAGACTTTCCCGGCGTTGACGCTGCCTTTCGCGCTCAAGCCTGATTCGGATGCTGTCATTGTGAGCAGCCGTCTTGGCCTCCAGCTGGCGTTGTTTTGCCTTTACTCGCGACAAATCGTCATAGAGCGACACCCGGTGCCATTGCCTGGGCGCAGTTTCGAGCACTGTCTGGCGTAGTGAGTCGATATCCCTTGCCGTTTCGTAGCTGACATGGCTGAGGTCAATCTCCATCATGTTGTCCATCCCGGCCGACTTATCCTCGTCGACAAAGTGGGTGACGGCGATCTCAATATGAAGTGATGCGTCATTTTTCAGGGTTGCTCTCAGATCCGCCCACCAACGCTCGACGCTGTGCTCTAGGCACACTGATCGGAACTGACATGGGCGTCGCTCGAATGAAACGTCGTCAAGAAGCGAAGTGCCGTCGATCAACGGGACCTTAACGGTGACGCTGTGGGACGGCAGAGTCACCCATGACGCTTCCAGGATGATCTGTTTAGCCATTTTGTGAAGCGCGCTCTCGTAGCCGCCGGAGCATTCAGGACTGCGGTAATGGGAGAAGTAGGCGCGCTTACGTGGACCCTGGTTGGCAATCAGGCGGTTGCCACACCCGGGGCAGATGCACTCGCAGTCGAGGCCTCTCGCAACTTTCTCTGGCGGGAACATCTGGCCACCGCGCTCACCGAAAGGAACACGCAGACCGGATACCGGCTTCACGTCACTGTTTATGGTCAATTTCGGAGAGGTAATCGAATATATCCTTTCCCAACGATTCAAAGAGGATTCCAAACTGTTTCGTTTAGCAGGCGCTCATGAGCGCATGGGTCTTCAGCTGCAGATCAGCCCTCACCTTAGGAATAATCTAGCATTTGACTCACAGCGTGGGCTGGAGATGTTGAACGTAGTTTTTGGGCTAGCGTGAAACAACAAGGACTTCTTTAGGAAGCCAGGGGCCAGAACGGTGGCGCATTAAAGCATACCGCCCAATAATTACTGACCCCCGAAAATACTAAGTAGCCAATCTCCGAAGAGTCGTACCTCAAATTTTGGGGTTAAAGCAACGGAAATGAAAAGAACCCAAAGAGCTGAGACTAGAGAAGCGATGATATTATCCATGTGACGAATGCTTCTAATAATCCCAATAAATTCTGAGGAATCGCACAAGTCTCTGCCTCTATACGTAAATCGGGGGCCAAGCTTAGCCAAGCTAGTAAAAATCTGTCTTTCTTTGAATCCATGCTGTTCGTGTTGCATTATCAGCCATTTTAAAAATGCTATCCGTTTAGATCGCGACAGCGAATCAAAGAACCATTCTAAAAACGCGAGTGTGCCAAGTATCGCGAAAAATATAATCATCCCCTTGTTGGATTCCAAGTAGAAAGTTGCTCCGGTGATGAGGATCCCTTGAATGGTCAGGAACACGGCTCTGCTACGTTCCTGCAAAGACTCCTCCGTATCCCACACGCTGAGGTAATGTGAGTACGGATCATCCTCTGAAACCTCAACTTCAGGCGGATGAGTTTGGCTTTGGAGGTCTGTCTCGGAATCTCTGTCGTGGTCCATCGTGATATTACTCACCGTTTGAATGTTTAAGCGGTACAGAATTGTGGGGTAGGGGTAAAAGGGCTCTCAATAGATTTCAATTCTTGAACTGACCTGCCGCCTCAGATAAAGCCAGTATTAGTAATAATGACCCGGTCGGCTTGGCTCAGGACTGTCTAGAATCACGTCCGATACGGGGACCATTGGATCGATACAGTCAGCCTTGAGGCGCGCCCAGTCAATCCATTCGCAGAGCTCTGGGGTGGGTCCACCATTGTCTCTCGCAGACTTCTCGGCAGCATCGATGTAGCGTCTAATCCGTTCAGCTTCTTGCCATTTCTCAGCACTCAATTGTAATTGTTCAAGCCGTGCTCTTTCCGCCTGACGAAGGTCAACCCTCTGCTGATACTCAGCAATTGCTTCTTCCCGGGCCAAGCGCCTTCTCTTCTGCTCCTCAGCGCGACAGTGGCACTTTTCTGCTAGATCGAGTGTTCCGGCAATCACTTGATGAAGCCTGTGTTCCAACGAAGTCTTGGGAGTGTCATGCCAGCTTCTGGATGGATAGTGCCCAACTGAGATGGTCAAGTTTCCAGTCGGATTGAACTCAAACTCCGGTATTAGAGGGATCTCAAGGTTCCATCGGTTTGGGGATGAGTTATGGTGATTTCTGGTGTATGGAAGCAGGTTGAAGAGGTGGCGTATCCTGTTGGTTGATCTCCGCCAAGATCACAACCAACAGAGGAATGATACGCCATGTCCAAGTCTAACCTGCATGCTCTTTCACAACCAGAACGGACTCAAAACGACCCGCTGCACGAGCTGATCCGCCAGGGTGCCCGCGATCTGGTTGCACGGGCCGTTGAAACGGAGCTGGAGAGCATGTTGAGCCAGTATGCGGATGTCACTACACCCGATGGTCGCCAGGCCGTGGTGCGCAACGGCCATCTGCCCAAGCGAACCGTTCAGACCGGTGTCGGCGACGTTGAGGTGCAGGTGCCCAAGGTCAGAGACCGCAGTGGCTCGGGGATCCGGTTCAACAGCCAACTGCTGCCGCCGTATCTCAAGCGTGCTCAGAGCCTGGAGGAGCTTATTCCCTGGCTCTACCTGCGGGGTGTCTCCTCCGGAGACTTTCAGGAGGCATTGAGTGCGCTGGTCGGCGAACAGGCCAAGGGCCTGTCCCCGAACACGGTCTCCCGGCTCAAGTCCCAGTGGTTGAAAGAGCACCGCGACTGGCAGCAGCGGGACCTGAGCCAGAAGTGCTACGTCTACTGGTGGGCGGACGGAGTGTACAGCAACGTCCGCCTGGACGACCGGCTGTGCCTGCTGGTGATTATCGGGGTCACGGAGCACGGCCACAAGGAGCTGGTCGCCGTTGACGACGGCCACCGCGAGTCCGAAGCCAGTTGGTATCAGCTGCTTACGGGCTTGAAGAAAAGGAACCTGGAACATGCGCCCAAGCTGGCGGTGGGCGATGGGGCTCTGGGCTTCTGGAAGGCGCTGAGTAAGGTGTTTCCAGACACCCGCCACCAGCGGTGCTGGGTTCACAAGACGGCCAATGTGCTGGACTAGCTGCCCAAGTCGGTCCAGCCAAAGGTCAAAATCAGCGCTGCATGAGATCTACCTGGCAGAGACACGGGACAGTGCTCACAAGGCCTTTGACAGCACCCTGCGTCGATTTAGGGACAAGTACCCGAAAGCGATGGAAAACCTTGAGAAGGATCGTGACGAACTGCTGGCCTTCTACGATTTTCCAGCCGCGCACTGGATTCACCTTCGGACAACAAACCCGATTGAGTCCACCTTCTCGACAGTGCGACTGAGAACCAAACGGAGTCGCTCCTGCGGCTCCCGGGACACCACGCTGTCGATGGTGTTCAAGCTGCTCCAATCCGCCCAGAAACGCTGGAAGCGGATCAAGGGGTTCGACCAACTGAAGCTGGTCGTGGACAACGTCCAGTTTCGAGATGGAGAACGGGTGGACGATCAATCTGACAGGAGCGCCGCCTGATGGTCATACACCAGATTTGACAATAACTCTTTGGGGACGCTCCCATCGTTGTATGGCTCGGCGTTCTGCGGTCGTTGCCTCGTGTTTTGTTCGTGCAACGTGTTCACTGATGATTAATTCCAGTGAGACCGTTTCTACATCGATGACAGTGCGTTTTTTCTCGTGGTCAATCCGAACTTTGATGTTACGCTTTTCAAGCTCTTTGGTCAGCGTATCTGCGATCAGCAAAGCTCGATCGATAGCTGATCGGGTGACCTCCAGGTGGAACACCTCCCCAGGCGCAGAACGGAGTCCTTTGTGATTATTCCAGCCTGTTTTGCGTTTTAATCGCTTGGATGCGGCCCTTATAAGAGGATGAGGCGCGGTTAGATTATCCGGTACTTTGACAGCGCCAATGCGCAATAGTGCGGTTGTGGGAGTACTGCTTGAGGGCGGGGTGGTGTCATGACCGTTCAATGGCGCTCGACTCAACGGTAGCGAATAGCTGTCAAACTCTTTGGCACGAGGTAATGGTGTACGTTTTGGTGTCTTGCCCGCATTGAGCTTGGCCCAATAACCTCGGGAGGGTATCGGTACTTTGTGTTTACGACACACTTTCGCCAATGCCACGCCTGAAATGCCATAGCGTACAGCTACTTTGGAAACAGGGTCCGTCCATACCGCTTCATAGAGCATTTCACGCGTAATTCGTTCTTCCGGGTCCATTTGAATCTGCGCTCCCCCGCGTTTTTCTGCGTCAGAATAGGCGATATCCCAACTTGTGTGACAGGTAAGCCAGTGGCGGTACATGTAGCTTCTCGCGACGGACATTCGTGTTCCGTGCTGATTGGATTGGCACCCCTTTTGCGGCTAATTGCATCCGCATTAGAGTCCATCATAAAGTCGTATTCCTCCGTAAACCTCTCATGATGTGGCAAACCACCTATACCGAAGAGGATTGTGCGAGCGCAAACCCCATAGGGTGATCCCCCATTTCTAAAGGGGGGGGGGGCAGGGTCAAGAGCCGGATTTTTCCAGCAATGGGGGGTAATGAAACGGGGTCAGGGTCACTATGCTTGCCCAATCTGTTGATGTACAGGGGGAAATGGAGGATGTGTGTTCTAAGTTGCTTTTGGCCATATACGATGAACCATGCTCTTACTCAATTCGTGATGGTGACGGTCATAGTGAGGAGCTTGGCGCAGTTGGCCCAGTGAGAAGATTCAGACTACGATGCTATGAGATCGAGAACGCTCTAGTCACGGATGATTGCCTGAGACTGCTGTTGGGATCTGGAGTGGAGGGGGAGCCTTGGGAAGGATTTAAAGCGAAAGCGTGGGAATGGATCATTGCAAATCCCAATCACAGTGACGTGGCTTTGGAGCGTGAATTGGTGGAATCCAGGGATCGGTTAAGGCACCGCAAGATAAAGGCGATTCGGAATCTGATTTGCGGCATCGCCGGCACCAAGAAGCCGTGGGAGGTAGTCGTAGGCCAAGCTATCGCCGCACTTCGTCAAGAGGACATTGAAGATCAAAGTGATTGCCTTGCATCGTATCTAGGGGGTGCCTTGGTCCAAACGATTGTTCAACCCCCACACAGGGAGGTTTCTGCAGGTGATTGATACAGGTCAGATCAGCTATTGCATACTCCCCCGGGAATCAGACAGAGAAGAAGTAGGAATAAGGATTAATGACGACGTCGCTAACGATCCATAATGATGAGGAAGCATTCAAACTTATACGTGAGGCCTTGGACGGCGCGTATCAAGATGACATTGTTGAACTGAACTTTGATAACTGGCCGACATTTGAAATAACGGTTCGCGGTTCCCGGTATGATTCCACGCTGACAACCTCCATGATGCGAACCATGGTGGAGATGCAAAGACATCTTCATCGCGTCTACGCGGAAGCGGTCTACGGCAAGACCGCGAAAGCGCTGTCTCAGGAGGAGCGGGATGCTCTGGAGCTTTTGTTCCGAGTAGAGGAAGGCAGCTCAGGGGTTAAGGCGGACTTGAGTGAGTTCTTCAACAACCTTGCTCATAATGCGGTGGATAAAATGACCGGTAGACAGATCATGGTCACAGTGCTTGGCGTTGCTGTTGTTTGGGGCAGTGCCAGCGTCTATGAGGGTTACCTCACGAGTGAAGAAGCCCATCAAAAAGAACAGAATCGGCACGAGCTCACGATGGAGCTTGCCAAACAGGACCCGAGGGTCGGTGGCGTGAACACTGAGCACCAAGCGCTAATGACCGATTTGTTGAGGGCCGTGTCGGATGCTGATGAGGTGGAAGTACCTGGAGCCATACTCAAAAAGCAAGACCTCGCTGATATTACCAGGCGCGAAAGACAAATTTCGGAGCTGCAGCGTATAGACGGCCAGTATCATATAACTTTGCTGAAGCAGCGCCAGGATCGGTACCGCGTTGAGATTGTAAGGACCTCTGACGAAGCGACCTTTAATGCAGAGCTCATGAAGGGACACTTGACCCAGCGTGAGATGACCGCCATTACGGACTCCTTTCTTAAGGAGCACGCGATTCACCTCAACGTGGTTGCCACGGTTCGAGGAGATGCAATCAGCTCGGCCAACATCGTAGGCGTCAATAACCAAGCCGGCGGCCAGGAAGTTGATCGTGACGCAGTGAACAGCGCCGAAATTGTCCAGCGTTCTCAGGGTGATTCTTAACTTAGCACACACTGGACGCTGGCGCTGAGCGCTCTGTCGCTCAGGTCGTGACTAACCTCTACTGCGATTCGGTCTTTCCCTGTAATATCGGATTTCAAACCTTCGAGGATGAGCGGCGTCTCCGGCGCCAGCTCCGGGCCCTGTGTCCCAGGGTGAATGAGAGCTTGGCTGCGTTGGATCCGGCTGAGCTCCGAGCGGGCGTCGGCGTTATTCCTTGTGCCGCTTTTGCACCAAAAAACTGGCCGTTCTGGCGATCTTGGACTTTCCTCGACCAATGTGACACCCCACAGCCTCGAATGGAGGCCATTTCAAAGCGTCCCTGGTGAGACCGGGGAGCTTGAGCTACGAGGTGCGCTGAACTAGATTCTTGCAGTTTGGATGAAGAGCCTCATCGACAGTAATCATTCTAGGAGCCTCCCATTGAGCAATGAAGATGATCCCGCCTACCCCGAAGAAACCCTAAACCAACTTGTTTGCTGGCGTGAGACGTTTACACGTTGGTTCGTTTTGCAGGGCAAGGAAACGAAGGATGCACCCTCTTCAAAGGAGAGGACTAGCATCTATGCGGACCTGGACGAGTACCAGCAGCAGATAAATGATTTTCTCGCTGTCTTGAACGAGCATCAGTGCGAGATCAAATCCGTCATTGTTTTTAACAAGGGGAAAACGTTCACCAAAAAAAGCATGCGAATCGGCACGGAGAGCGGTGGTGGCTGGGGTTTCGGTTGGGGCGTATCTGTTCCGGACCGGATTCAGTTCTTTTATGAACAGCTCGAGTACATCACGTATCGTGATTACCTAGCCCGGCGCCTGGCAGCTCGTGAGGCAGCCCAAACTCGCATCAAACAGGAACAGCTCCAGGCCGAATTTGAAGAGAAGGAGCGAAAAATCTCTGCAGAGCGAGAGAGGCAGAAGGAGTTACAGGAAAAGGCCGAGGAGCAAAGGCGCCAGATTAAACAGCGAATTGATGAAGTTGAGCACGAGCAAGCCTCAATCAGGGACCAGATTGAATCAATCGAAAGGAACGGCATCAAAAAGACCAAACGCTCGCTGATCGGATCCGATACCGTCTATAACTTCAATTCCATCAATTATGAGACTCTGGAGGAGGCAGAAGAGGCGAAAAAACAACGACTAGAAGAACTACACGAACACAATGCCCGCCTCGAGGAGGAGCTTGCTCAATTTCGCAACTCCGCAATTGATCTATAACGGGGAAGTCCAAGCTAAGGCAAAAGAACCTCAACTCGCACGCGTCCAACCTATAGGTGGCTTGTCATCCCTCCATCATCCAACCGATCAAATGAACCAGGCTCTCGGTGGCTCATGGCAGAGAATCCTTACATGCCTTAACAAAACATGACGCACCTATTGCCGCGCCGCTTATAAGCATCAACTACCATCTCTATCCGATTTAATAACCACACCATGGAGATGGCTATGAAACAAATCCCAACCCCTCTCGCCTGATCCGCCCCGCTGATTCTGGACACCGTGGTAAGCGATGGCGCGGTGATGTTCTGAACGCTAATCATACTGGGTTCATCCTGTTAACCATCGGAGGAAATAGCATGTCCGGCACCGAGTTGCACCATTTCTCTGACAACACATTCTCACTGATTGGGAGACGGCCGGCCTTCCCCCAAGCACTGTCGTATGTAAACAATGATTCTGAAGGGTAGTAGGTTGCACGATTGATCTCGAAGCCTAAAATGCTATCGAGGTTAACAACGATTTCGGCAAAGATTAGGAGTAATGATGATGCGGTTGATGCTGCTGGTAGCGGCGCTTTTGATTGGCATGTCGGGTGCCAATGCTGAAGCGGCGCAGTTTGTCACAGAGTTCAAAGAGTCATTTAAGAATAAGCTTCAGGGCGTTATCAACGCACAGGGTTTCGAATGCCATCAAGTTACACATGTAAAGGAAGAAGAAAACGAAGTCGGGGTGTTCCCGGTTCACTACTATGTATCATGCAGTAATGGAGATCGTTTTGAGATTAAGACTGAGGATTCCAGATCTTTTGAGTTTCTGAAAAGGTGTTCGAAATTTAACAACTGCGACTAACCCATCGTGGGATAGGCCCGATTGCCAATAAACGGGGTTATGTTAAGCCTTGGCCATCTGGGGCCTATAGCTGCCTCGCATGGCCCTGGTTCTCGAAACAGCTCTCGGACTCGCTGAGAGCTGTCAACCCAACCCGACCACCATCCAACTTCGCAGAATTGACGCCTCCCCGCTTTCACTGCACCCTTACCTCAAAATGGCCTCTATGCTTCCGACACCACCTGTCGCAGGCGCCGCCCAAACTCGCGTTGATCGCGCTCAACCATTGCCCCTTTGCACGGAGCCAGAATGAACACGGAAAACCATTCCGTGACCCTCACCCCGTTTCAGTACCACCCATTGCGCTTTTAACAACAAATTACGACAGGAAGGAGCGGCTCCTTTTGCTTTTATTTAAACTAACTTCTCAATTCAATTGTACTATTTTAATGATTTAGTTCATCGAGAAGTCGGAGAGATTATTGTCATGCGCTTTAATTTTAGAGTTTTAGCAATCACTTGTGCATTTCTTTGTTTACCGTTGTTTGCGCAGAGTGCAGGCCTGACTGATATGCGCAAAGCGGCTGAACAGGGAGATGTTAACGCTCAGATTAGTCTGGGGATCAAATACGCGAAGGGCGATGGCGTCTCCCAAGACCATGGGAAAGCCGCCAAGTGGTTCCAAAAAGCTGCCCAACAGGGGAATGCAGCTGCTCAGTCCAATATGGGGTTGATGTATCTGAACGGTTGGGGTGTTTCTAAGGACTATGAGGAGGCGGCCAATTGGTACGAGAAAGCCGCCCAGCAAGGGTATGCGAGTGCTCAGTACAATGCGGGATTGATGTACCACAACGGTCGGGGTGTATCTCAGGACTATGAGGAGGCGGCCAACTGGTATCGCAAAGCTGCGGAACAGGGAAATGCGCCCGCTCAGGCTGAACTAGGGCATATGTACGAAAACGGTCAGGGTGTATCCCAGGACAATGAAAAAGCGGTCAATTGGTACCGGGAAGCCGCGGAACAGGGGAACGCAAATGCTCAGTTGAGTCTGGCATGGATGTACGGCGCTGGCAAAGGCGTATCCATGGACTCTGAACAGGCGATGGAATGGAGCCTCAAAGCCGCGGAGCATGGCCACGCGCCCGCGCAGTATGCCGTGTGGCTTTTCTCGGGGGACAACAAGCAGTTAGGGTTGAAGTGGCTCCGAAAAGCGGCGGAGCATGGCCATGCACCCGCTCAGGGGGAATTGGCAAAAGTGTATGCCGCAGGTGAAATTGTTCCAGAGGATTATGTGCTCGCTCATAAGTGGTTTAATCTGGCAGCCGCGCGTGGACATACTGACTCAAGCAACAACCTTGACGTTATCAAACAGAGAATGACTCGGAATCAGATCGCCGAAGCTCAGAAACTGGCACGGGAATGGGAGCCGAAACGGTGATCTGGAAGCCGGAAAAGGCTGATAGCCAAGGGCTTTGATCTGCCCTTGGGGCCGATAACGAAAAACTAGGATAGTGTACCGAACGCGGCCCATTCGTTAATCCCGGCCTCACGGTGGCCTGTCTCCGATGGACTTCGAAAAGCAGCACTTTAAGCAGCTTTCACGTGTCTAGAGTTTCGAGGGCTTGCCATTGGACTAACACAGGTCTCTGGTCGACCTCGCTTAGCCTGGAGAGCAGTGTTACACTTTTGGCCAGGTCTCTCAAAGTTAGACAGCTCAGCAGGTAGATCCATGCTTCCCGATCATTACCAAGAGCAATTCAGCGAGCTTTCGCAAATTGCCTCCACAGCGAAGCTGAATCGCGAGACAATCAATGACATCCAAAAAGCAAGAGCGAGAAATCTGGCGAGACAGATTCCAGAGAACTCTGAGCTTGGAGAACTCGCGCGGATAATGGTCGCTGCAATCTATCGCGATTTTGACGAGATCGAGCGGCTGCTAGGTGGCAGGGACACGGTTGGATTCAGTAATGCGACTATGCAGGGCAATTTTAACCTTGCGATGGTTGATTCTTTTTTGCCGTTGAATTTCCTAAATGCGGCGGAAAAATCAATAAGTCAGTTTGAAGATGATATTGATCTCTTGAAGTCAGTGGCGCGACAAGCTATTGCCTATGGTTTCTTGGACCTCTGGGAGCAGGCGATATTCAAGCTGGAAAAACTCAATGCGGAAATATCTGAGGATGATTGTTCAGATTTCGACAGCATTGAGAATGTGAGAAAAGCTAAGGCTAGTCTTGGAATATCGGACAGAGAGATAGCAGAGTATATTGATGTAGCCGCAAAACCTTTGCGCGCTTATTTCTCTAATGATCTGAAACTTGATTGTATGACCTCTTTGAGCTATCTCGGAGCATCAGGTGAGGAACTTCTTTGCATAGATATTGAGGTAAACGCCGATACGGAAGATCTAGAGAGATTAAACGAACAAGTAGCTGATGAGTTAAGTGCTCATTCGTTTGGCGTTAATGTTGAGAAGTATTTTTTCTTTACCCTATTCTACGGAGAGAAGGTGGCAGCTTAGTCATGGATTCGATCGAATTCTTGGAGGATGCAGAAGAGTTCCTTAAAAGTGATAAAGCGAGCCTCTTGAGGAGTGCTGTTAGTCGAAGCTACTATTCTTTTTTTCATCATGCGACAGAACTAGCACATGAGATCAACTTGGACTTGGTTAACGCACCTAGCCATCAAGCACTCCACGACGCCTTTTGTCTGTCGACAGAGCGTGATTTAAAACGTATAGGTAATCAGTTAAAGCAGGCGAAAAGGTTAAGAGTCAGAGCGGACTATGAGCTGAAAGACAATCTTCGCAGGAACGACGGGTACTCACATGTTAAGCGTGTTCGGAAAGCGATTGAGCAGTGTCGAATCCTTGTAGAAAACGAACAGGAAGCCTCCGGTTAAAAGAAATTTACCATCGTCTCTTCTACCAGTTTTAAGTTTTCTCTGACTTGCGCCCAGTAACTTGACCGCCTACCATTCAGTGAGATCCTAATTCTGACCTTCTCACGGGGATACGCGTGGTGCACGCGGCGGGATCATTCACGGTCGTCAGCCAAAGAGTTGGTGAAAGACATAGCCTGCAAAACCAAATAGGGCCAATACTCCGACCAGCAAGCCCACCATGGGAGCGAGTTCATCGGCCTTTTCAATCATTATCTCGTTGTCCGTTCGATTAAACTTTTCGATCGTATCCCCACAGGCCGGGCAGGCCGAATACATCGGCACGACACCTAAGCGTCGTTGATGATGTGAGCTTGGGTCGTTCCACATCGCGCGAGAACTCGTAATGATTCGTGGCCTAACTCGGGTCTGGCACGAGGGGCAGCAAACCAAGCCGTTTTCGTCGATGGGATTGGTCGGGGCGCTGCTCGACGTAGTTTGTTCGGAATCGTCGGCGGAACCTTGCCTTGAGGACGGAACGTCGCTGGCTTGTTTTTGTTTGACCCTTACTGATACCGCCCGCCATCCCCTGTCGCCTAGCGTACTATTGAAAGCGACGCGATCACCGCGTGTTAGCGTGTCGTCATCTTGGATGTCGCTGACATGCACGAAATAGTCTTGTCCGCTGCTGTCGACAATAAATCCATACCCCTTGTTCGGGCGAAACAGCTTAACTACACCGCGGACATTGCTCTGGCAGATCTCCATCAAAAAGCTCCAGTTGGTTTGGCAAGCCCCCGATATCTCAGCCGCGTCCTGCCTGCTATTAATTGACTGCATCAGCGTAGTGGAATGAAATTATAGAGCCCAGCACACGAACCAGCACACTCAGCGAGTAAAGTGGCGTGAAAGATCGGGTACAAGTTCTATAAGGGACTGATTTGCATACTATGGGACACCCTGCGAGACGCACCGTACAGGTTCAAATCCTGCCGTCCCGATCCGGGATTTCAGTAGGATAATCCCCGCCACTTTTTAGGTTTGATAGATAAACCTTCGGTCACTCGCCCGTCCGCCACTGGGATGTCATAGCCCAACAGCCGCCGGCATGAGCAGGCCGGGGTCTGACGGTAGAGAACCGCATCTCCGAATTGGGATCTTGGATCGTGTTCAAACCGGTTAATTGCGGTTACTGGGTATTGGCCAGGGTATGTTCGTTTATTTTTGGTGTTAAACGTGAATGCATCATTTTTTGACGTCAACTCAACCCAACCCTTGGAAAATCTCATGCATGGTAGATCGGGAAATTCATACGAAAGGGGAAGAGCGAATGGAGATTTCAGCAAACATTTACTCAATTTATGAGCGCGGTCGGTCAATTATGGTTGCACCGAGTATTGGGATAATAGCGATGAAGATCGATTTGATTAACGGATCTGTGTCTGAGCCATACCTTATCTACGAACCCGATATTTGTGGGCATACGTGGCGGGAATATTGGGGATCTGAAATACGAATTGATTTAGGGCGTTGCGTGTGTGGCGCAGAAATCGAGGAACTCATAGGTAAAATTATGCCGAAGATAGGGCTCGCCAAGGCGGCGCACCTGTGTGGTGGAGGAGATGAGCAGGCCGTATTCAGTTTTGAGGGCAATAATGCGATTCAGACAATTCACCAAATAGTTGAGACATCTAAAGTCGGGCTCAAAGAGACTTATCCGCCTTGCGAATTTTTGAGTTCCTTTGAACTATCGGAATTGGGAATATCATCTAACTCTTCAAATGGCGAACTCACCGAGCTAGCTGATCAGCTTGCTGGTTTTGCTCCGGAGTATATGCATCCATGGGACCTCTATCATGAACTCATCAATTGTCGAAGTGCAATGATTCGAGAGGTAGTTTAGCACTAAGGAAAGAGGGTCATCTCCATAGTTCCCGTTGAGTATATTGTCGTTCTCAATGGCTCTAATCGAGTTGACCCTGACTCCGTTTCTGGTGAGAAAACGCAATCGCAACTATTTGATTTTGCTTATAGTAAAATGAACGGAATGAGCGCTCACGCCGGTTTGTTTCTGACGCGATCCTGAGCACCTTGGAATAGACGATATGGGTAACGCCTTGGGCGGGTCTGGATAACCCAGGTTTTTTGCTTTCCATCCCCTTCCTAATGTTGAGAAAATACAGTACATAGGTAATTGATTACGCGTAATGCGTTGGTTGCGCGGCTTGCGCTCAAAGATTATGGGGTTATGCCGTATTATCAGATACGTATAGAGAGGAGGGCGCTGCCTTGACATGGCAGAGGTCGGTGGTTCGAATCCACTCGGTCCTACCATTCCTTTTCAAGTACTTGTACCTTCCTTGGTTTCACGCTATCACCCCGTTTGGTAAAACGTCGGCAGTATACAGTAGTGGTC